>Ga0257112_10000051_pt1 | contig 43919 bp, 36 predicted proteins | sample LP_taG_5_FD_191565 | JGI IMG/M metagenome (GOLD analysis project Ga0257112, IMG submission 191565) | Marine microbial communities from Northeast Subartic Pacific Ocean, Canada - LP_J_2015_P26_1000m | ecosystem: Environmental > Aquatic > Marine > Oceanic | place: Canada: Northeast Subartic...
GATTTGTTGCTCAGTAGATCGATAGTTGACGTCAGGCCCTGGCAACAGATAGACCAGAAAATTCAATTCGCCACAGGACGAAAACAATGATAAACATAAAACAAAAATCAGGTTCTTTGACTGTCCTTGCTTGTATCCTGGTTTTCATTTCCCCTTTCACGATTGCCCAGGAAGGCGAGATTGTCGAAACAGGAACACATCGATTTGTCGAGGTTGCTGATGGCGTGTGGCAAGTTACCGGCACTGGATCAGTATTTACTATGAGTAACGCCATGATCCTAGTTGGAGAGTTTGACACTCTTGTAGTTGATTCTCATGTAACACCGGCTGCGTCGCGAGCTCTGCTGGAATCAATTCCGGCTGTAACCGACAAGCCCGTGCGCTATTTGGTCAACAGTCACTACCACTTCGATCACGCTCATGGCAATCAGTCGTTTCCGGAAGGGGTAGAGATTATTGGTCATGAATTTACCCGTGCCAAGCTGAATGGTGATATCGGTAACGTGCTAGAAGAAAATACCTTTAGGAGTTTTTCCGACCCTGTGCCCACTACAGTAGCCAATCTCGCACAGCGTGCGCGAGAGGAAACCGATCCTAGGAGACGCGCAGAACTCGAGGAAACCCATCGAGTTCAACAAGAATACATGAATGCAATCGAGGAAGTAGTGCCGACTCCACCGAATATAACCCTGCAGGATGAGATGACTCTGTTTCAAGTAGTGGCAAACGGTTCCCGTGAAATCCAGCTATTACATTTCGGTCGCGCTCACACTGGTGGTGACGTAGTGATCTACCTGCCGCAAGAAAAAGTTGTTTTTACAGGTGACATGATGCTACCGGGGCTGGCTTATATGGGTGATGGTCATGTTGATGAGTGGCCAGACTCACTGGAGGGATTAAAAGCGCTGGATTTTGAGGTCTGGTTACCTGGCCACGGACCTGTCATGCGCAACAAGCAGCCAATCGAAAACTTCCAGGCTTATCTACGTGATCTTTGGGACAGAACGTCGCTTCAATACAGAATGGGGGTGGCCTGGGAAGAGGCTGCGGAGCAAATCGACATGACAGACCATAGCGATAATTATGCCCAGATAAGTAGTCCAGGTGTCGACCCGCGGGCGATCCGTAGGATTTACCAGTTATTAGATGAAAGATAGTAATACCAGTATGCAGAAAAAAGGGCCTAATTAGGCCCCTTTTTTTGTCTTTTCCAGAAAGTTGCAAGTTTTTTGAGTCGGTAAATTCCAGGATTTAAGTTTAAAGGAGTTCTGTCTCTCCGACTTAGTCGAGAACAGGATAACCACGTACGCTGAATGGTTTATTACTGTAGCTATCGATAATAGCCTGCATTGCGGTTACGCCAAGTTCCTGCCTAACGGTCAGGTGACTGTACGAAGTGATCTGGGTCATCATGATTCCAATCATATTCTCGACTGGATCCACCCAAAAAATAGTGCCCCAGGCACCTCCCCAACTAAATGTTCCAGGAGTGAGCGGGTCTCTTGCCCGACCTGCGTCACTAACGATTCCAAAACCAAGGCCAAAGGTATAACCAGGTCCACGAATATACACTTCGCCATCGCCACTGTGGTTGGAAATCATTAGATTCACTGTCTTGGGACTCAGTAGACGCACTCCATCCAATTCTCCGCCATTAAGCAGCATTTGGCTAAAGCGCCAATAATCAGAAGCTGTTGAATACAAGCCGGCAACCCCGCCATAGTACCCTGAACCAAAGAATGGTTGCGCACTGTACTCAGGGGTTCGGGCTAATTCAATTGTTTGACCGGGTCCGGAAGGTCTGTAGACATTTGACACCCGCTGCCGCTTATCTTGGGGAACTACATAAAAAGTGTCCTGCATCTTTAGTGGATCGAAAATCATACGTTGTAGATAGTCTTTTAGAGGTTCGCCAGCAATTCGTTCCACTAAAAGCGCCACGTAGTCAGTAGAGCTGCCATATTGCCAGCTATCTCCTGGATGAAAGGCTAAAGGGAGGGGGCCGCGTTGTAAAATTGTTTCTTCAAGAGTGTCAGTTCTACCGAGGAGTTTTAATTCCTCTTGGGTAAGCTCGTCTCGGCTAGGATCCAAACCGGAAGTATGTGAGAGAACATGTCTAAAATTGATAGGCCGATCGGATGGTACCCGATGTGTACCGAATTCATCATTTATGATCACCTCTTTGCCCTGCAACTCCGGTATCCAATCAGCGATTGGATCGGTTAAAAGGAAGTGACCCTGTTCATAGAGCATCATCAATGCGGCAGAGACAATAGGCTTTGTCATGGACATGATGAAGAAAATTGTATCGTCAGTCATCGTTTCGCCCGATTCTTTATCTTTCCATCCTTGAGAGTCAAAATGTATGATTTTGCCGTTGCGAGAAACCAAAGAAACTGTGCCGGCTAACAAATTGGCGTCAATGTAACGCTGCATGGCGTTGGATAGGTTTTTCAGTCTTTCTGATGACACTCCCACGTCCTCCGGCGTTTCTTTGGGCAAGTCATTTGCTACCGAGATAGTAGGTAGAACGGTGATCATGATGCTTAACGTGAGCTGTTTGATCGGGCTAGCGAATAGACTAGAAAACATGGATTACTCCTTATTTTTGTTGAGGATCGCCGCTGTTTTAAGATTAGCTTAGGGATTTGACCCGCGCTGTATTTTAATTCATTCTCTGCGGCTTTCCGAGTAGCACTACGTATAAGATACCATAGGATGAGCAATGACCGAGGACGTCAAAAAAGCTAATGATCGACCAATGATTTTAAAACCGGGGCATAATGCCGGCGACCTGGTGGAATCGCATAAATGGAAAGTCCTGCGGGAGGAATTAGGATTGGTGGAAGTGGAGGTCCATTTACCAGATCATCTTTTGAATCCTCGCAACCAGTTATTTGGAGGATTTACCGGAGTTTACGTAGATATGGTTTCCATTTATGCAGCCCGCACGTTGTTTGAGGAGACCCAGGAATTTCGGTGGGCGGCCACGGTGAACATGCGTATTGACTATTTTGCACCCGTGCTGGGGCCGCGATTTGTGCTAAAGGGAGAAGTGATTCACGACGGTAAAACAACCTGCCTCGTAGCCTCTCATTTCACTGACATGGATGGGAACAAACTCGTCTATGCTATAACTACGATGAGAAAAAATCAGTAAACATAAGGATTTGACCAATACGAAAGCCGGCGTCTAGAAATTGAAGCCGGCTTTTATTTCGCTGCTAAGTATTACATCGAGTAACCTTTTTCGTCGTGGTCGGTAATATCTAATCCTTGTTGCTCCTGTTCATCGGTAACTCGAATGCCAGAAGTCAGAGCGCTCACGATTTTCAATAGGATAAACGTTGCAATCGCGGTATAGATACCAACGGCAAGAATTCCGGTAATTTGTACCATCACCTGGGAACCGATGGTCATACCATCGGCGAGACCGTTGCCACTAAAGATGCCAAGGTTTCCGGAAACAAGGATGCCTGCTAAAAAGGTTCCCACGATGCCGCCTACCCCGTGCACGGGAAATACATCCAGCGAGTCATCGATCTTGATTATCTGCTTCAGGTAGGTAGTAGCGAAGTAGCAGATAACACCGCCTGCCATCCCGACAATAAGTGCGCCAGAAGGACCAACTGAACCCGAAGCCGGGGTAATGGTCGCAAGACCTGCCACCATACCAGTAATGGCACCTAACCCACTCGGTTTGCCATATTTTTTCCATTCGATAACTATCCATGACAGTGCTCCCGTTGCGGCTGAGATATGAGTAACAAATAACGCCATACCCGCTGCCCCATCTGCTGCTAGAGCACTACCAGCATTAAAACCGAACCAGCCGACCCAGAGCATAGCTGCACCGGTGAAACTCATTGTGAGATTGTGAGGTAGAGTCACTGAAGAGAGGAAGTCTTTGCGCTTACCGATTACTAGTGCAGTAACGAGAGCGGCAACGCCAGCCGTTATATGCACAACAGTGCCGCCGGCGAAATCGATCAGCCCCATCTGGCCTAACCAGCCGCCACCCCACACCCAATTAGCGACGGGGAAGTAAACAACCAGTGTCCAGAGGAGACTGAAAATAAGCATTGATGAAAATTTGATGCGTTCAACAAAAGCCCCAACTACCAGCGCCGGAGTTATAATTGCGAATGTCATTTGAAATGCCGCAAATGCGGTTTCCGGAATATCGCCATATATTGAGTTGATTCCGACTCCGTTGAACATAATCTTACTGAGCCCACCCCAGTAAGCAGATTCGGAAGGACCGAACGCTATGCTATAGCCGACTACCAGCCATAGTATGGAGATCGTAACTGCGATAGCGAAGCACTGCATCAATACTGATAGGACATTCTTTGTTCTAACTAGCCCCCCGTAGAAAAGCGACAGACCTGGGAGCGTCATAAAGAGAACCAATGCTGTGGATGTTAAAACCCAGCCAGTGTTGGCTCCATTAAGGTCTTGTGCGGAAGCAAGTGACGGTAAGAGTACGAGCGCCACGGTTGTTAGGTATTTTGTTTTTGCTATTTTACTCATCATTTTTAAGTAATCCCTCTATAGAGCATCGTTACCGGTTTCACCAGTTCTTATTCGAATACTCTGTTCCAAGTTGGTGAAGAAGATCTTACCATCGCCGATTTGCCCGGTACCAGCGGCTTTACAAATGGCTTCAATGGCTCAGTCGCAAAGGTCATCGGTGACAGCTACTTCCAGTTTGGATTTTGGTAGGAAATCGATGACATACTCTGCACCCCAATATGCCCTTTCTGTCTGCCAAAGCCTTTAACTTCAGTTAGCGTCATTCCGCTTACTCCTAGATCCGATAACATTTCGCGCACATCGTCAGTTTTAAACGGTTTGACAATAGCGGTTATCAATTTCATTGTTATTTTCCTGCTTTTAATCAACGGAAACGCTACGGTGCTAAAAACCTCTGGAAAACTTTACCATGTCGCCAGGTAAAGCAGCAATAATGGTTCAGAACTGTTCCTGGAGCGACTAAAATCCGATATGTTTTAGTATTTGATCTTTACAAAGATATAGTTGCGAATATCACGACAATCAATCTTATCGCATCCTATAATTTTCATAAAAAAATAGGGGTAAGCACTCATAAGGAGGGAATGAATTGAGTGCTTACCCCCTAGGGGGGAGGGACAGCTTATGCAGCAACACGCTGCTGAATAGTTTCCTCTGATATATTCAGAGACACCTTGTTCGGTAGAAATAAAGTAATCGATAAGCTCCTGGTAGATTCATCAGGGTCTATAGAAGGCTGTAGATTATGGTTATGTTTCCGTGCGATTTATGAAGCATAATTGTTTCCCGGCGCCCGCAGGCGACTGTGGCTGGAATTTAATTCAAAAAAAAGACCTCTAGGCTTTGAGACTTAGAGGTCTTTTCTTTAGTACGGTTGTTAATCGTTTATTGGTCAGAAATTCACTCTAAATTGGGCCCCTTAATAGTTACCACGCGCACGCAGAACCAATGACCCAGAAAGGTCTTGTTCTTCGTCATGGTTGTTTGGATTGCCCAGGTATTCACTTTCTTCACACAATAAAATTTCTCGAAGCGCGGATTCTAAGCTTGTTATTTTTTAAGTCAACTATTAATGATATCTAACTGTGATTTGGATCACTCCGCACCAATTGTGCGTCGCAATTGGTCTGTTGAATTGGCTGAGGTACAGGAAGTTCTAATTTGTGTCTATAGATTCTTAGTCCTTCATTGAGTATTCCAAGGAAGAACGCCTTTGACTCCAGTGTGAAGCCAGGATCGAACCGCTGATATTGTGCCAAACACTGAATAACGCGGCAGGCAGAGCGGCAGCACCAGAAAAGAATTGCAGGGCAAGAGCGGCCCCTAGCCCAGAATTTTGCATACCAACCTCAATAGCGATGGTGTGGCTCTGTCTGAGGTTGAATCCAAACAGGCGACTGATACAGAAACCACCGGTCAGACCCAATAGGTTATGCAAAATAACCGCTATGAGCGTTAGGAGCCCGACTTCCAACAATTGTTGGGAATTCAAAGCGACAATAATGGCGATGATTAACAGAATAATTACAATAGAAATACTTGGTAGCCACGATTCGAATCTCAATACGGCTGAATGTGCGTAGTGGTTAATCAATGAGCCAAGCACAACTGGTACCAGAACAATTTGGGAGATACTCAAGAGCATTCCAAGAGTATCTACCGCTACTGTTTCCGACAAGTAAAAAGAACAAAGCAAGGGTGTTGCGATGACCCCAGCAAGAGTAGATGTCATGGTCATGGATATTGAAAGCGCAACGTCGCCTTTAGCCAGATAGCTAATAACATTGGATGCCGTGCCGCCAGCACAGCTTCCCACCAATACCATGCCCGCAGTTAGCTGATTGGATAATTGCAGCATTGTCGCGAGGGTCAATGCCAGAATTGGCATTAACAAAAACTGCAGTAGTACCCCGACAAACACCGGTCTCGGGTCTTTTGAAATCCTGAGAAAGTCCTCATCGGTAAGCGTTAGCCCCATGATGAACATAACGGCGGCTAGCAACGGTACTATTGCCTGCTCGAAGTTTCCGAAAAACTCGTTAAATACAAAGGCTACGGAAGAAAGCAGAGCAGCCCAGAGAGGGAAGAGGTTGTTAAACTTGGTCATTAATATACCTTGTCGTCTGAATTTGACTACCAGTGTGACAATTATCCATCGATCATTTGAGTTTAATCGGGTAATAAAAGCAATGATCGCCCATGGAAACCGCACTACCTGGCTCTACAAGGTGAATTCTGCCACGTCTTCGGCTATCCTTCTCCTCTCATATGTGACCTGAATTTAAGGGAGGAATTATGCGAATACGATTGCTCGTTGTGCCCAGTTTTTTTGTAGGCTGGCTTGTCTCCATTTTCTCTTTTGCGGCATCTAACTGCGAACCTGATGGTGATGTTAAGTTTGTTTGTGGGCCAGTAAGCCCAGAAGACCTGGCACTAATACCGGAGACTCCCTGGTTGATTGCCTCGGGCATGGAAGATGATGGTTATCTGTATCTAATAGATACACGCGATGCTAGTTCGTCGGAGCTCTATCCTCGATTGTCAGCAAACCAAATGCACGATAGAGAAACTTATACAGAATGTGTGGGACCGGAGGCGAGCAGGTTCAGACCTCATGGTATTAATCTAACAAGAAATTCAGATGGTATACATCAGTTGTATGTGGTTCGTCATGGCGCTCGTGAAGCAATCGAGGTTTTTAATGTCAATATGGGAGAAGTGACACCTACTCTTAGTTGGATAGGCTGCATCCCAGCACCTGATTCGGTCGTATTCAATTCAGTGGTCGCGTTACCCGAAGGCGGCATTGCGGCTACCCAATTCCAACTACCGGAAGGAGTTGTATGGGAGTGGAACTCGGATCAGGGATGGAGCAAGGTACCAGGAAGCGAAACAGCCGGGCCTAATGGACTGGAAGTATCACCTGATGGCCGGTGGTATTATATAGGAGGATGGGGTAGCCGCTCTCTTATTCGGCTGTCCCGGAATCAAACACCGGTTCAGGTAGATTCGGTTGATGTTACGCACCACATTGATAATGTGCGTTGGGCACCTGATGGTACTTTGTTCGCGGCGGGTCATGTCGGGCCTACACCAAATTCGATTTTTAATTGCCTTGGTCAGGGTCAGTGTGAAGGCGTTTCCACTCGAGTGACGAGAGTAAATCCAGAAACTATGTCCGCGGATGAGATAGTGAATTACCCTTCTAACGTGCGTTTTTTACTGGGCACCGTGGCTATCCAGGTTGGCGAGGAGATTTGGGTCGGAGGTATCGCTGGAGCGGATCGTATCGCTCGATTTGCAGTACCTTAGTCATATACTGTCGAATTTTTCGAACAGGAAAAGATTTATGAACAAGACAAGCCATCAGCAGTCAGGGCATACAAAGCTGGTTGTGGATATCGTCGAAGAACTTAAGTTAGAGCAAGGGGCTCTCTTACCGATCCTTCATGCCATACAGGATGAACTCGGTTATGTGCCGACGAAATCAGTGCCTTTTATCGCCGATAGCTTGAACTTGTCTCGAGCCGAGGTCCATGGGGTAATAAGCTTCTATCACTATTTTCGGAGTAGTCCTCCGGGGCGATACACGGTACAGATTTGTCGCGCCGAATCCTGTCAGGCTATGGGTAGCCGAGTAATGGAAAATTATGCAAAAGAGTTGCTGGGCATCGATTTTCATGAAACCACAGCTGATGGTGAAGTTACCCTGTTGCCAGTTTACTGTCTCGGTAACTGCGCTTGCTCACCGTCTGTGCGCGTGGGCAACGAAATATTTAGTCACGTGGATAAAATTCGCTTCGATGCGATCGTTGCCAGTCTAGGGCATCAACCAGTTGAAGTGACGTAATGAGCGCCATAATTCGACTCTATGTTCCTCGTGATACAACAGCCTGCTCCTTGGGAGCTGATTCTGTGGCAGCAACCCTACAGCGAGCAATCGAACGACAACAATTGCCACTTGATATTGTGAGAAATGGTTCACGGGGCTTGTATTGGCTTGAGCCCTTGATTGAGATAGATACCTGTAATGGGCGCATTGCGTTTGGGCCAGTTACCAGTGATAAGGTTGACGAATTCATCGCCAGTCGGTTTTGGGAGCGTAGCGCCGAGCATCCGCTTTATCTTGGACCCACTGAAGACATTCCTTATTTAAAGAAGCAGCAGCGAGTTACTTTTGCTCGGGTGGGGTTAACTAACCCTTTATCGATTGAAGATTATTGTGCGAATAGTGGCTTTGAGGGATTGCAAGCAGCATTAAATATGTCGGCTCAGGATATTGTCACTTGTGTTACCGATTCTGGTTTGAGGGGTCGAGGTGGTGCAGCGTTTCCGACTGGGATCAAGTGGCAGACGGTACTCGATTCTCCGTCTGGACAGAAATACGTTGTTTGCAATGCAGATGAAGGCGATTCCGGTACTTTTTCCGATCGTATGCTAATGGAAAGCGACCCATTTTGTCTGATCGAGGGGATGATAATTGCCGGATTGGCGGTGGGTGCAGACCTTGGTTACATCTATTTGCGAGAAGAATACCCTCTTACCAAGCAGATATTTGAGCAGGCCGTTGAGACGGCCCGGGTACACGGCTATCTCGGTAAAACGATTGCAAGTAGCGACCACCAATTCGATCTAGAACTGCGTCTAGGAGCAGGAGCCTATATTTGTGGTGAGGAAACCTCAATGCTGGAAAGCCTGGAAGGTAAGCGTGGAGAGATAAGGCCCAAACCGCCTCTACCGGCTGTTAAGGGCCTGTTTGGCAAACCATCGGTGATCAATAATGTTATTACCCTAGCGTCTGTTCCGTCGATTTTGGCCAATGGCCCGGCCGTTTATCAAGAGTATGGAGTAGGGAAATCGCGCGGAACTCTACCCTTTCAATTAGCAGGTAACCTCAAACACACTGGATTGGTGGAGCTGGCCTTTGGCGGCACTCTCCAGACTTTGCTGAAAGATTTTGGTGGAGGTACCCGTACTGGCAAACCCATGCGTGCTGTGCAAGTTGGTGGGCCACTGGGAGCTTACCTGCCTGAAAGCCAATGGGATACGCCACTTGATTACGAGTCCTTTTTGGCGATCGATGCCATGTTAGGACATGGTGGAGTAGTGGCGTTCGATGAATCTGTGGACATGTGTGAGCAAGCGCGTTTTTCCCTAGAATTCTGTTCAATCGAGTCGTGCGGGAAGTGCACTCCCTGTCGGATCGGATCGGTGCGGGGCGTAGAAGTTATCGATAGAATCCGCCAGACAACGAAGAATGAAGAAAAAAGAGTACAATCTATTGAATTATTGAAAGAACTTTGCGATACCATGGTTGATGGTTCGCTTTGCGCGATGGGGGGTATGACGCCCTTTCCGGTTAGGAGCGCCTTGCTTCACTTTCCGGAAGATTTTAAGTCGAGCACATGAAGAGTAATAACTAATGCTGAAGTATTTTGATCCAGATACCAGTGGCAGTTATCTTCAGGGTTTGAGCCCTGACAAAGATTATGGCACTCCTCCTGTCCAGGACTTAGAGGCTACTGAATTGGTCACGCTGACTATAGACGGTCGCGAGATCAGCGTTCCGCGTGGTACTTCCATAATGCGGGCCGCCGCGCAACTCGGTATTAATATACCCAAGCTTTGTTCAACTGATTCTCTGCAGGCTTTTGGTTCTTGTCGTTTGTGTTTGATTGAGATCGAAAGCCGCAGGGGCTTCCCTTCTTCCTGCACCACAACAGTTGAAGAAGGGCTGGCTGTCCGAACTCAGACAGAGCGTCTGGCAAAGCTACGACGGAATGTGATGGAGCTATATATTTCAGATCATCCTTTGGATTGTTTGACTTGTGCAGCTAATGGAGACTGTGAGTTGCAGGATGCTGCGGGCGAAGTAGGCCTTAGAGAAGTCCGCTACGGTTACGCCGGTAAAAACCATCTCGATGCTCCCACCGACACCAGTCATACCTATTTCAATTTTGAAGCAAGCAAATGTATCGTCTGTTCCCGATGTGTGCGCGCCTGTGAAGAAATCCAGGGAACCTATGCGTTAACGATTGACGGGCGTGGATTCGACTCTAAGGTGGCAGCTGGTCAGAATGAAAAATTTATGGATTCTGAATGTGTGGCATGTGGCGCTTGTGTGCAAGCCTGCCCGACTGCAACATTGATGGAAAAATCAATTATAGAAAATGGGTTGCCGGAGCATAGCGTATTGACCACTTGTGCCTATTGTGGAGTTGGTTGTGCTTTCAAGGCTGAGTTGAAAGGGGACCAGGTAGTGCGAATGGTGCCTTATAAAGGCGGTAAAGCTAATCGTGGGCATTCCTGTGTGAAGGGCAGGTTTGCTTTTGGTTATACAAGTCACCCTGATCGAATTACTAAACCTATGATCAGACAGAGTATCGATGAACCTTGGCGCCAGGTTTCTTGGGATGAGGCGGTAAATTTTGCAGCGGTTCGTATTCGAGCAATACAAGAAAAGTATGGACGCGATGCTGTGGGCGGAATCAGCTCGTCTCGTTGTACTAATGAAGAGACTTACCTGGTGCAGAAACTGGTGAGGGCCGCGTTTGGAAATAACAATATCGATACCTGTGCCCGTGTTTGCCACTCACCCACTGGATACGGGCTAAAAACGACTCTCGGTGAGTCAGCTGGGACACAAACTTTTGAGTCTGTCGAAAAAGCTGACGTAATAATGGTAATCGGTGCGAACCCAACGGACGCTCATCCTGTCTTTGCTTCACGTATGAAAAAACGACTGCGTGAGGGTGCCAAACTGATTGTTGCCGATCCGCGACGCATTGACCTAGTGCGAAGTCCTCATATTGCAAGTGACTATCATCTAAACCTACTGCCAGGAACTAACGTGGCTCTCCTCAATGCTATGGCTCATGTGATCGTTACTGAAGGCTTGGAATCTGTGGAATTTATCAAAGAGCGCTGTGAATCTGAGGCTTTCGAAGAATGGAAACAATTCATCCGCGAACCAAGAAATTCTCCTGAGGTCTTAGGTGAAGTAACCCAAGTCTCTGCAGAAAAAATTGTTGCTGCGGCACGGTTGTTAGCACGGGCTGACAATGCAGCCATATACTATGGTCTTGGCGTGACCGAACACAGTCAAGGTTCAACGGCGGTCATGGGAATAGCGAACCTAGCAATGCTCACTGGCAACATCGGTAGAGAAGGCGTTGGGGTTAATCCGCTTCGGGGGCAAAATAATGTGCAGGGTGCTTGCGACATGGGTTCGTTCCCTCATGAGCTGCCGGGGTACCGACACATTTCAATCGATAGTGTCCGACAATCCTTTGAAGAGTGCTGGGGAGTAAAAATCGACAGCGAACCGGGTATGCGAATTCCGAACATGTTGGATGCAGCTGTTGCGGGTCAATTTAAAGGTCTTTATTGTCAGGGAGAGGATGTTGCTCAATCAGATCCTAATACTCAACATGTGGAGAATGCGCTGCGTAGTTTGGAGTGTTTGATCGTGCAAGATATTTTTTTGAATGAAACCGCCAAGTTTGCACACGTATTTCTTCCAGGAGCAACATTTCTTGAGAAGGACGGAACGTTTACCAATGCTGAGCGCCGCATTTCACCGGTACGCAAAGCGATAGAGCCATTGAGTGGCAAGGCAGATTGGGAAGGGACCGTCGCCCTGGCCAATGCACTGGGCTATGCCATGGACTACAGTCATCCATCGGAAATTATGGATGAAATTGCTCAATTGACTCCGACCTTTAAGGGCGTCAATTATAAGCGGCTGGAAGAAGAAGGATCTATCCAATGGCCTTGTAATGATGAAGCACCATCTGGGACACCAATCATGCATGTTGACGAGTTTGTTCGCGGCCAGGGTTATTTTGCAATCACAGAGTTTGTTGCAACTGATGAAAAAGTGACAAAGCGATATCCGCTTCTACTGACAACAGGCCGTGTACTTTCTCAGTACAACGTTGGCGCCCAAACCCGTCGAACCATGAATAAGGTATGGCACGAAGAAGACGTGCTCGAGATCCATACGTTCGATGCAGAAGAACGTGGAGTGAGGCAGGGCGATAAGGTGAAAGCATTGAGCCGTGCCGGAGAAACTGTTTTCAGAGCGGAAATTACCGACCGAGTTCAACCTGGCGTTGTCTATACGACGTTCCACTATCCGGAGACCGGTACCAATGTTATCACTACTGAAAATTCGGATTGGGCGACCAACTGTCCTGAGTACAAGGTGACTGCAGTCCAGGTCAGCAAGGTTTCGGAGCCCTCTGATTGGCAGAGTCGATTCGAGAACTTTTCTCAAAAACAGCTTGCCTTCCTGGAAGAGGCGAATTCCTGAAGTGGCAACGGTCGTGAAGAACGGTTCGGCTGGGGAAAATGAGACCGAAGCGCGCCACGATCCAGCACATGCCGAGTTTTCCGTCAAAATTTGGACAGCTGCCAGGCCAAACAATCTGGATGAAAAAATTGACAGCATAGCCGAGGAGATACCCGTAGCGCTCGTCTTCAACGATATTTCACATGTTGTGATGATGGCTAGCCCAGGTGAACTAGACTCCTTCGCCATTGGCTTCAGTCTAACAGAGGGCATCATCACGAATCTGGACGACATTTATGACCTGCAGGTTTCCGCGGGCGATGCGGGCATCGAAGTAAATGTTACTCTATCGAACCAGTGCTTCATGCAATTGAAAGATAGACGACGCAGTATGACTGGCCGGACTGGATGTGGCGTCTGTGGCGCGGAGTCTTTGCAGCAGATCCGACTGCCGGTGCCGTCCGTCACATCAAATAACGTGGTTTCCCATGACGCTCTACAGAAAGCCACAATGACCCTTACTGACTACCAACCTCTGCAGAGGTTAACTGGCGCTGTTCACGGAGCGGCGTGGTTTGACCCCGAAGGTAGTATGGTGTGCATATGTGAAGACGTTGGTCGGCATAACGCTTTGGACAAATTGATCGGGTGCCTGAGCAAGAGGAAATTACTTGGAGAACCTGGATTTTTATTACTTTCCAGTCGAGCCAGTTATGAAATGGTGCAAAAAGCAGCTATGGCAGGAATAGCTATTGTAGTTGCGGTTTCTGCACCTACCGCGATGGCGATCGATATAGCACGGAAAGCATCGATCAGTCTTGTCGGTTTTTCCAGAGACGGACGTCATGTGGTTTATAGTAATCATCAACGATTGATCTGAGTTTATGCGTCGTGACTGATACGGAACTGAAACATTTGATCAAGATGATCAACCAGATATCCGAAAATCTTGCCCGTGGAGAGAATAAAGAACTGGATGCTGCTCGAACAGCCGATCACCTGAAACGCTTTTGGGCACCGCTGATGCGTGAAAAAATTGTGGGCTATGCTGCATCTGATAAGGATAAGCTAAGCCCGGTGAGTAGGAATGCCATAGCTTTGTTGCAAGGGCAGAGCGAATAGTTGCAAATAGCTTGAATCAAGGTGATTAGAAGTTTCTTACCGATCGAGTTCAAGTACTTCCATGCGCTCGTCACCGGCTACTGTCACCGTGATACCGTCGGTGGTAACAAAACTGCGCTCATTAAGTTGATTTTTGTAAACTTCGTAAGTGGTTGGTTGAGCTTGGTTTGTGCGATACAAGTTAATCGTTAAGACCAATCGATCGTCCCGCCATTGATAATAATAGAGCACACCGCCCAGACCTACCATCAAGATTAGAAAAAGATAAGCCCCGATACGCAGGTCTTTAGTCAGAGTGGTATCGGTTCTTTTCTTCGCTTGTCTTGCCGGCGAGTTACTATCTTTAGACTGAAATTCTTCACTCTCTGCGATCTGCCGTTGGCGTAGCACAAAAAACATGATAGCGGTGACAGCCAAGGTTAGAAGAATTTTTCCCAGCATACTCAGATAAATTGCTATAAAACGATTATTCGATGATAACAATGCTTGACAGCACTTGCCTAGCAACCTGTAGTTAAAGATGATTGAGACCCGCATAACGCAGTGCAAAAATGAAAATAATCCGGTTTACGCTCCTTTTATTTGATTAGTTTGCCGTTTCTTATGGCTGTTAGCGTTCCATTTCTTGGTTGATCGATAGATCCAAATTTATCAGCAGGAATCCTGCACAGGTACGATATAAAAGAGTATAATCCTCCGCTTTTAGTGGCCTCCAGCCCACTCATGATCATATTTGAAGATACGAATAGCTTCTCACAATCCCATCAGGGCTGTGTAACTACGATCGGCAAGTTCGATGGAGTGCATCTTGGTCATCAGCTGATTCTGGATCAGCTTAAACAGAAGGCAGAACAATCAAACCTGCCCTCTTTGGTGATATTAATAGAACCGCACCCAGAGGAATTTTTTGCCGGTCCTGACGGTGAATGTCCAGCTCGTCTAACTTCGCTGACGGAGAAGGTAGAATTACTTGAGAGTTTTGGCATCGACTTTGTCTTTCAACTTAATTTTGACCAGGCAATGAGTAAAATCAGCGCCGAGAACTATGTACAGGAAATCCTTGTGGGCGGATTGGGAATTACCACTATTATCGTTGGGCACGATTTTCGATTTGGCCATAAACGCCAAGGCGATTATGCGTTCCTTCAGCGGGCTGGCAAAAAATTTAGGTTTGAAGTTATTGAAACTGCTGCATTCGAGAGAAATGGTCAGCGTATTAGCAGTTCCTTTATTCGTGAACAGTTGGCGAGCTCAGATTTTGGATTGGTAGAACAGTTATTAGGCCGGCCCTACTCAATTAAGGGGGAAGTGATTCGTGGGCAACAATTGGGGTCCGAGCTGGGTTTTCCGACCTGCAACATAAACCCGCATCGCTTGAGAATTCCTCTTCACGGCGTGTTTGCTTGCCAGGTGAGACTTGGTGATTGTTTCCGACAGGCAGCAGTAAATATCGGTTATCGCCCGACAATAACTGAAGATGGGGAAGCTTTGCTAGAAGCCCACATTTTAGACTTTGACGAAGATCTTTATGGCAAGAACATAGAGGTCATTTTTTGTCACAAGCTGAGGGAAGAGATTAAATTCGACAAATTGGATGCCCTAAAGCAGCAGATCAATGTTGATGTGCAAAAAGTGCGTGAAATGTTCGATTCAGCTTCTTAGGGGTTGACCGTTTCCACTCGAGATCAAGATGACAGACTATAAAGATACTCTTAATCTTCCACATACCGAATTTCCGATGAAGGCAAACCTGTCTCAGCGGGAACCTGCGTTGATCGAGAAATGGAATCGAATTGATCTCTATCGCAAAATCTGTGAGAAGAACGCTGGGCGGCCGAAATTTATTCTTCATGACGGTCCGCCCTATGCCAATGGCGACCTGCACCTAGGACATGCCATTAACAAGACATTGAAGGACATTGTCGTGAAGTCCAAGCAGCTATGTGGCTACGACGCACCCTATATACCAGGATGGGACTGTCATGGTTTGCCTATCGAGCATAACGTGGAGAAAAAGAAGGGTAAGGCCGGTCAAAAAATCAGTTACACCGAATTTAGGCAGGCCTGCCGCGACTATGCCGCAAAGCAGGTAGAAATTCAGAAGCAAGGATTCATTCGGTTAGGCGTGCTTGGCGATTGGGATAATCCTTATCTCACAATGAATTATGAAACTGAGGCCAATATCGTGAGGGCTTTGGGAAAGATTGTCGCTAATGGCCACCTCATAAAGGGCTACAAACCAGTTTACTGGAGTGTGGTGGGTGCTTCTGCACTCGCCGAGGCGGAAGTAGAGTACAAGGATAAGATTTCTTTCGCCATCGATGTGCGTTTCGCAGCAGCAGACCCTCAAACCTTCCTGCAAGCCTTTGATGGAATTGATATTGCTGAGACAACCGAGCAGTTGTCCGTTGTTATTTGGACTACAACTCCCTGGACGTTGCCTTCAAATCAGGCTGTTTGCCTGCATGCAGATTTGGTGTACGTGTTAATGCGTTGTGAATTGGGGCTGGGAGTAGAAACAGTCTTACTTGCCAAGGACATGGCTGATGATGTTATGGCGCGATATGGTTGTGAAAAATTCCAGCTACTTGCGGAGACTACAGGCGCCAACCTTGAAAATCTTTTATTGCAACATCCGTTGGCAAACAGGCAAGTGCCCCTGATTCTCGGGGAGCATGTGAATACCGAGGCTGGCACGGGAGCAGTGCACACTGCTCCTGATCATGGTGTCGATGATTTCAATGTTGGTCAACAATATGGGTTGGAAACCCTAAACCTCATTGACGAGCATGGGGTATTTACTTCAGATGCAGGTGAATTTGCAGGAGTGCATGTATATAAAGCCGATGAGCAAATTATAAATGTGCTACGCGACAATCATGCGCTAGTTGCTGAAGAGACAATTACTCACAGTTACGCTCATTGTTGGCGCACCAAAACACCACTCATTTACAGGGCCACTCCACAGTGGTTCATCAGTATGACTGAAAAGGATTTGTTAGGTTTGGCGCTAAAGGCTGTTGACGGCATCAAATGGATACCGGATTGGGGGCAGGCTCGGATTCAGCTGATGTTAAAGGGAAGTCCAGATTGGTGTGTTTCGCGGCAACGCTCCTGGGGCTCACCAATAACACTGTTTGTTAACAAAGAAACTCAAGAGTTACACCCTCGTACCGCAGAATTGTTGGAAGAGGTTGCCCTGCGAATTGAACGGAAAGGCATTGATGCTTGGTTCGATTTGAATCCTGAGGAATTAATTGGTGAGGAAGCTTCTGACTATACCAAGGTTACAGACACCCTAGATGTCTGGTTCGATTCTGGAGCGACGCATTTTTCAGTACTGGAGCAACGGGATGAACTGCAATATCCTGCTGATTTGTACCTAGAAGGTTCGGATCAACACCGTGGTTGGTTCCAGTCGTCCCTTAAAACAGCCATTGCCATGAATGGTACTGCACCTTACAAGGAGGTGTTAACCCACGGTTTTTTTGTAGATGCTGAAGGCAAGAAGATGTCCAAATCCGTGGGCAATACGGTGGCACCAGAAAAGATTTTCCAGCAATACGGGGCTGACATACTTAGGTTGTGGGTAGCCGCTACGGATTATCGTGGTGAAATGACTGTCTCGGAGGAAATTTTCAAGCGAGTCGCCGATGCTTATCGACGCATCCGTAATACTGCCCGATTCATGTTAGCTAACCTTAATGGTTTTGACCCTTCTTTGGACCAAGTGTCTTCGGAAAACCTATTGGCACTCGATTATTGGATAATTCGTCAGAGCCAGATACTTCAGAAGGAAGTGATTGACCATTATCACGCATACAATTTCCTTAACGTATACCAGAAGCTCCACAATTTCTGTGTCATCGAATTAGGAGGTTTCTATTTGGATGTTATTAAGGACAGGCAGTACACCACTCAGACCGATAGCCTGGCGCGGCGTTCCACACAAACTGCCATGTATCACATTCTGGAAATGTTAAGCCGGATGATTGCTCCCATCCTCAGTTTTACCGCAGATGAAATCTGGCAGAACATCCCAGGCAAACGAGCCGTCTCAGTCTTGCTAACAGATTTCTCTGACAGCGTTACTGAGTTTGCGGAAGCGCAAAATTTTTCGGATCAGTTCTGGCGACAAATCATGGTAGTGAAGACAGCAGTTAACAAAGAACTGGAAAGCAAGAGAGCAGAAAAACAGGTCGGTTCCGGATTGAGTGCAGAAGTCTATTTATACTGTGACCAGGAACTCGAAGCTATGTTGAACCAACTTGGGCAGGAATTGCGTTTTGTATTGATTGTGTCACACACTTTTATCCATTCATTAGATAGCGCTCATGATGAAGCTGTAGATACCGACATTCCAGGCCTCAAGCTTTATGTTTCGCCTTCAATTCATACTAAATGTGAGCGCTGCTGGCATCATTCTGAAGATGTGGGTGAAGTTACCGAACACCCTGCACTCTGCCGCCGCTGTATCGAAAATATTGAGGGAGAGGGAGAGCAGCGCAGCTTTGCGTGATCCTCTTAATGTATCGGCATGTCCAATTTTCATGTTCCAGTAATCGAGAATGGATCCGTAGTGACATTACATTTCTCTCTATTGCTAACCAGCGGTGAGGTCATAGATTCTAATTTCGAACAGGAACCGCCGAGTTTCAAATTAGGCGACGGCAGCATGCTGCCGGGTTTCGAAAGGTTATTGCTTGGGCTGGGAACTGGTGATGATATTGAGGAACTTTTACAGCCGGAACAAGCTTTTGGTACAGTAAATCAGGGAAATTTCCATCGATTTCCCGTTGCCAAATTTGAACAGTTGCTGGAAGATGAACTGATTCCGACTGAAGTGGGCAGTATGGTTTGCTTCAAAGACCCGAAGGGTTTTGATCTTTCTGGTGTTGTTACGAATATTAGTGACGACTCGATCGGGATAGATTTCAATCATCCCCTAGCAGGTAAACAGATCATCTTTAGAGCCAGAATCATCTCAGTCATTCCGGCTAACATAGACGCGGTAGAAGTTAAACTTTAGTGACAGAACTTTAATGAACATAAAAGTAGCAACTGAACCAGTGATATCAATTCGAATGGCAAATCCCAGGGGTTTTTGTGCTGGCGTGGATCGCGCCATAGAAATCGTTAATCGTGCACTTTACACATTTGGTGCCCCCATTTATGTGCGCCATGAAGTTGTTCATAACAAATTCGTGGTCAGTAGCCTTCGGGAAAAAGGGGCTATATTTGTTGAAGAGCTTTCCGAAATACCGCTAATTGATTCTAGAGGCAGGTCTTCCATCGTGATATTCAGTGCTCACGGTGTTGCCCAAGCTGTGAAAGAGGAAGCTCGGTATAAGGGGCTTAAGGTATTTGATGCTACCTGCCCGCTAGTGACTAAAGTTCACATGGAGGTGACTAAGTTCAGCCAAGCGGACAGGGAATGTGTGCTCATCGGTCATGAGAATCACCCAGAAGTGGAAGGCACTATGGGTCAGTATAATACTGACGAAGGAGGCAAGATTTATCTTGTCGAATCGGTCGCGGATGTCAGCAGATTGAAAGTAGAAAACCCTGAGAAACTTTCATACGTAACGCAGACGACATTGTCGATGGATGATACAGCCAAGATTATAGCTGCCTTAGTAATGCGTTTCCCAACTATACAGGGGCCCCGGAAAGAAGATATATGTTATGCCACCCAGAATCGACAGGATGCCGTAAAACAACTGGCTCTGGAGTGTGACTTGTTGCTGGTTGTTGGATCCCCCAACAGCTCAAACTCGAACCGTCTTAAGGAGTTAGCGGAGCGCCTTGGATGCGAATCTTACCTTATAGATGGGGTTGATGACATTGATCCTGTCTGGTTAGAGGATAGGTTACGCCTTGGAATTACAGCGGGAGCTTCGGCTCCAGAAGTGCTTGTGCAGCAAGTGGTAGAGCGGTTGCAGGAAATTAGCCACCTGGAACCTGCAGAGGTTGAAGGAGTGGAAGAAAACATTGTCTTCAGTATGCCGCGTGAATTGCGGGATGCTTAGTATTCAAACACTGGCAAGCTGATTCAGTTTCTGCTGCAAGGCTTGTAATGCCCCCGCCATCCGCTGTTCTTTCTCGCGCTCCTTGGAAACTATCTCTGCAGGAGCATTTTCCACAAACTTCTTGTTGTCTAATTTTCCGGAAACCACTTTCAAGCTAGATTCTAATTTCGCAATTTCTTTCTCAAGCCGGACTTGTTCTGCCTCGATATCTATTAAGTCTGCTAGGGGCACCAGGATTTCGAGGTCATTATGTAGCTGAGTTGCTGCGACAGGCACTTCCTGATTTGGTTCGAGCCAATCGATGCTATCCAGCTTCGCTAATTTCCGCAGATAATGACGATAGTTTTCTAGCCTCTCCTTGTCTAAGTCCGATCCATTACGCATTAACACCGGCATAGCTTTAGCCGGTGAAATACCCATCTCACCTCGAATATTTCGAATTGAGAGAACGACACCTTTAAGCCAATCGATATGAGCTTCTGCTTCGCTATCGATATTGCTCTCATCGAAAACTGGGTATGGTTGAAGCATGATGCTTTCTCCTTCGATGTCTAGCAAAGGAGCCACCCGCTGCCATATTTCCTCAGTAATAAAAGGCATAAATGGATGCAACAGTCGTAAGATTTTTTCTAGGACGACCACTAATACATGTTTGGTTGCTTGTGCTTCCATCGGGTTAGCTTCTTCATCCCAAATTATAGGTTTGGAAAGTTCCACATACCAGTCACAGTACTCGTTCCAGATAAACTCGTGTAGCTCTTGCGAAGCTAGATCGAAGCGATAACTTAACATGGCTTGTTCGATATTCCTGGCAGTATGTTCGAAGCGACTGATTATCCATCGGTCGGTAACAGAAAAATGAATGTTATCGAGGGATGTCGGTTCGGATTTTCCTGCATTATTCATTAATACATATCTCGCTGCGTTCCATATCTTGTTACAGAAGTTACGGAAGCCTTCGGTGCGACCTAAATCGAATTTTATGTCGCGTCCAGTGGATGCCAGCGAGTAAAAAGTGAAGCGTAGTGCATCCGTACCATAGCCAATGATGCCGTTTGGGAAAGATTCCTTGGAGTGTTTTTCAATCTTTTGCTGCAATTGTGGTTGCATTAGCCCTTCAGTGCGCTTGGCAATCAGCTCATCTAGGCCAATACCATCAATCAAATCGATAGGGTCAAGTATATTTCCTTTAGATTTCGACATTTTCTGTCCGTGCTCATCTCGCACCAATCCCGTAATGTATATCTTTTTGAAGGGGATCTCGCCGGTGAACTTTAGGGTCATCATTATCATTCGTGCAACCCAGAAAAAAATAATGTCGAACCCTGTGACGAGAACGTCGGTAGGATGATAGCGATCGAAATACTCGCGATCGTTTGGCCATCCCAACGTTGAGAATGTCCATAATGCGGAGGAGAACCAAGTATCAAGCACATCTGCATCTTGTCGCAATATAATCTCATCCCCTAGCTGATATTTGCTGCGAACTTCCGCTTCGTTGGCGGCGACATAGATTTCATCGTTTTCGTCATACCATGCTGGAATCCGGTGACCCCACCAGAGTTGCCTGCTAATACACCAATCTTGGATATTACGCATCCAGGCAAAATAAGTATTTTCCCAATTTTTTGGTACGAACTCTATATCGCCATCCTCGACTGCCCTGATGGCTGGATCCGCCAAAGACTGCATTGCAACATACCACTGATGAGTCAGATATGGCTCAATCACGACACCACTACGATCACCACGAGGAACCTTAAGCTTGTGCTCTTCGATTTTTTCCAGCAATCCGAGCTTTTTCAAATCGATAACGATCTGCTCCCGGGCGTCGAACCTGTCCATTCCCCGATACGCCGTTGGTGCGTTTTCATTTATTTTCGCATCATCAGTGAGTACATTTATTAGCTCCAGATCATGGCGTTTACCAACCTCGTAGTCGTTGAAATCGTGGGCCGGAGTGATCTTGACACAACCACTTCCGAATTCAGGATCCACGTATTCATCAGCAATGATTGGAATGCGGCGATCACAAAGCGGCAGTTCTACGAACTTTCCGACAAGCTCAGTATAACGTTCGTCGTTTGGGTGCACAGCCACCGCCACATCACCTAGCATGGTCTCCGGACGAGTGGTGGCAATTGTAATAAAAGTGTCTCCAGAAACAGTTTTGGTGTTGTCTGTTAGAGGATAACGATAATGCCAAAGTGAACCAATTTCTTCTTCGGAGAACACCTCGAGGTCGGAGATCGCTGTGTGTAGCTGGGGATCCCAGTTGACCAGTCGATTACCTCGGTAGATCAGGCCCTCGTCGTAAAGATCTATAAACACCTTCTCTACTACTGCGGACAGTGATGCGTCCATAGTGAAGCGTTCCCTGGTCCAGTCCGGGGATGACCCCATCCGACGCAGTTGTTGGGTAATGATTCCGCCGGATTTTTCTCGCCACTCCCAGACTTTCCGTACGAAGGCGTCTCGACCGATTTCCTGGCGGCTGGACCCAGCAGCATTCAATTGGCGTTCCACCACCATTTGAGTTGCGATGCCAGCATGGTCCGTTCCAACCTGCCAGAGTGTGGCTCGACCTAACATACGGTGATAGCGAATTAATGCATCCATGATGGCATGCTGAAAACCATGTCCCATGTGCAAGCGCCCGGTCACATTGGGCGGAGGAATTACAATGCAGTAGGGCTGACCCTCACCCTGAGATGCAAAATAACCTTTTTCTTCCCAGGTCTTATACCAGTGATCTTCCAGTTGCTGTGGCTGGTAAGTTTTTTCCATTCGTAAAGAACACGCGCCCATCAAAAAGGCGCAAGTATACATGAAGCGAATTGGCTTTTCCGGTTAAAAGGGCTTCCACGTCCTTTGATAGGTTAGAGCTAACAGTCGCGAAAGTATGTTTCTGTTACCAGCAGCTTTGATAACGCCCTCGTCCTTATTTAGGGCCACTGTTATCAGTACTTACTATCCCATTGGGCATCGAAGCGCTATTGCTTTTGTCGGCGCAAATAGTCCACGAGGAGACCGACTGGCCGACCGGTGGCCCCTTTTTGCGTTCCCGAATTCCAAGCGCTTCCTGCGATATCCAAATGAGCCCAATTTTGCTTTTTGGTAAACCGGGATAGGAAACAGGCGGCAGTGATCGTGCCGGCACGCGGGCCTCCGATATTTGCTATATCGGCGAAGTTACTATTTAGCAAGCTTTGGTATTCTTCCCATAGAGGTAATTGCCACGCACGATCGAGACTATGCTCACCACAGTCCAGTAAAACCTTTGCTAGCTTATCGTTGTTACTGAGCAGGGCGTTGACATGTTTCCCAAAGGTGGCCACAGCGGCACCTGTAAGAGTAGCGATATCTATTAGGCTTTGTGGCTTGAAGCGTTCCGCATAGGTTAGGGCATCACATAGCACCAGCCTACCTTCTGCATCTGTGTTGAGCACCTCAATAGTCTTTCCTGACATGCTTGTGACGATGTCGCCAGGCTTGGTCGCTTTGCTACCAGGCATATTCTCTGCCGCCGCTAAAATGCCAACCACATTTACCCGGAGTTTCAGTTCTGCTATGCATTGCATGGTTGCAATTACGCTGGCGGCACCACACATGTCGAACTTCATCTCATCCATGGCGGCACCGGGTTTTAGGCTGATACCACCGGTGTCAAAGGTGATTCCTTTGCCGACTAGTACATGGGGCTTGCTATTGGTATTGGCTCCTTTGTGTTGCATTACGATTAGTTTGGCTTCCTCGTTAGACCCTACAGACACCGAAAGTAGAGAATTCATTCCGAGTCGAGCCATCTGTTTTTCGCTTAATACCTTCGTGGTAATAGTACGATGTCGCTCCGCTAGTACGCTGGCTTCCTTGGCTAGGTAAGTGGGGGTACAGATATTACCCGGCAAATTGCCGAGTTGTTTTGCATAATTAATGGCCTTGCCTATGGTTCGGCCAGCTTTCAATGCTGCTTCTTGGGTCTTGCGCCTAGTACCAGTTGCCGGTGCCAAGCTAACGGCCTTGGTCGCGGGTGGATTGCTCTTTTTGCTCTTGGTAGCATTGTAGCGATAAGAGCTATCTTCCGTTTCTTGTGCCAGTCGTGATGCTAACCAGGCGTTCTCCCGGTCATTTATAACCGCACTTGCCAGAGCGAAGTGCAAACTAGCCGCTTGAAGTTTGCCTGCAGCTGTAAGGCTGTTTTTCAATAGCCTTACAGCGTTCTTGGCCGTGAATCTATTTTTGTCACCACCACCAGCTAGCAGTATTCGCTTAGCTTTTATGCCGGTTGGGTTATGGATCAGTTGAGTTTCGCCCAGTCTACCGCTTAGGTCACCAGATTGGGTTATCTTACTTATGCATTTATTGCCTATCGAATCGATTAGTTTGGCTTCTTCGGAGAGCGAGCCCTTGTTCCAGATCACGACGATGATGCAATCAGCGCTGATTTTTTCGGGCGATCCTCCCTTAATTGAATACTTCATAAGTGGATATTGACTCCTAAGTAATGCCTGTAGTGAGGCCTATAAGTTTTAGAGCGATAATCCTAAATTTATTCGGGTTTTTAAGCAACACTGAGCAATAAAGCGTCGGAATTTCCAAACCCTTGCTAAGAAGCGCGAAATTTTAGTGCTGTTTCTGTATTGAACTTATCAATTTTTCTGTTGTCTGAGTTAGGCGGTAAGCTTTAGTGTTTAAATCAAGGGTAGATTATGCCACGCATAAAAGTCGCGGTTCCTGATAAATTTCTGCACAGCATGGAGCGCGATGTAGGTATAAGCGATTTAAATTACGCCAAGCACCTTGATAGTGTGGCCATGGTCAATATTTTGCACGAGGCGCGTCTGCAACTTTTAGCGAGTCTGGGTTTCACCGAATCCAATATTTACGGTCTTGGTATGGTGGTTACAGATATGGCTGTGGATTATCGGTCCGAGTCATTCGCCAATGATCATCTCATAATTGATATTGGAGTCGGCAACTTCAATCGCTATGGTTTCGATATCGGAATACAAGTTACGAACAGCGCGCTTGAAGCCGTTGTCTGCAACGCCAAAATAGGTGTAGTATTTTTTGACTTTGACCGCCACAAAATCGCCCAGGTACCCGCAGCCTTTAAGGTATTGCTTGATCAGCCCGACGCGCACGCCGCCTAATCCCCTAAGAACTCCTGTATTTATTTCTGCGAATGGACGCTGGGGGTGACGCAAAATCATCAGTAAATTCCGGTCGCGAATAATATAGTGATTGTCCTACTCAGATTGCTAAGCAAGTACTTGCTATGCTCTGAATCTTCCTGCGAATTTACCTTTTCTTTACCTCGTTTTTGATGTTCCAAATCGGCCAGAATTGTTTGTTTGCTTACTGGAATCCATGTTAAAGCTCTGACAGAGCAAATATTCTAATTAGGTGGCTTTTAAATCTTCGAGTAAACTGCTACTTGGCATTAAAAATGGACATTTCACTGATTTGATTATTTTTCGTTACCTCAGCAAGCAAATTCTACAGGTGATGTCCGCTGTCACTGTCATACTTCTGATTGTGGGTATTACCAGTCGCTTTCTTCAGTACCTAGGGCAGGCAGTGGCAGGGGAGTTGTCTTCGGATGTTTTGATGCTATTGATGTTCTACCGACTTCCCGATTTCCTGCTAGTCATACTTCCTTTAGCGTTCTTTCTCGGGGTTTTGCTGGCATACGGTCGCATGTATGCCGAGAATGAGATGGTTGTATTACTGGGCTCCGGTACCAGCCAGTTGCGCCTGCTGTGCTTGACACTGGGAACTTCACTCATTGTCCTAGTCATAACGGCAGTTATAAGCCTTTCCCTGGCTCCTTGGGGTGTACGCAATACCGAACAGCTTAAACAAAATCAGGAGAAGTTAACCGAAATTGATCTAATTGTTGCAGGGCAATTTCAGACATTCAGTGGAGGTGAGCGCGTGACCTACGCTGAACGCACTAGTAACGTGCCGATTTTGGGACGACAGCTACAAAATGTATTCATTGCTCTTTCCAAGCAGAACGGAGGTGTGGAACAAGCGCCACCAAGGATAGTCCTAGCCGAAACGGCGCGACCGGAAATTGATCCGGAAAGCGGGGCGCGCTTCATGCGCCTCGAAAATGTTTTGCAGTACGACGGAACACCGGGGGTTGGGAATTTTAACGTTGCCCAATTCGACGTCCATTCTTTACTACTTCCCGCACCTGCTGAATTCGAAGAGATACTTGTAGAAGAAACAATGACAACTGCAGAATTATTAGCCTCCAGTTCTCCGGAGCATCAGGCTGAAGTCCAGTGGCGTTTATCGATTGTGTTGTTAATTCCCGTTATTACACTTATCGCCGTTCCCATGAGCAAAGTAGACCCGCGTCATGGGCGTTACGGTAAATTGATTCCAGCTGCTCTGGTTTACGCGGCGTATTTCCTTTCGCTACGATTTTCCAGGGATCTTGTCGCCGAGGGAGAACTAAGTGTTACTGTTGGTCTTTGGTGGGTACACGTCATTTTTATTGTAATTGGGATTGCAATGTTTTGCTTTCCAGAAATCACGTCCAGGTTATCGCCAGGTAAAACCAGACCGATGTCATGATTCAACTCGATCGACATATTCGCAAGACTGTGCTGCTATCCATGCTTGTCGTTTTGACATTGATTACCACTCTCGATTTCATTTTCAGTCTACTAGATCAGATTGCTGACACCGATCAGAATTATTCCGCGATTAATGCCTTTAGTGTCGTACTTCTTAAGGTGCCTACCAGTATTTACGAGTTACTTCCCTTTACCGCCCTTGGAGGAGCACTCATTGGCTTGGGTGTTTTAGCATCCAATAATGAACTGGTCGTCATGCAGTCTGCAGGAGTGCAAGTTTGGAGAATTGTCCTTGCAGTATTGAAGCCAACCTTTGCGATTATGATTCTAAGCTTTGTGCTTGGTGAATATGTGGCACCGCCCCTCGAACAATTGGCTCAGAGCAATAAAGCTATCCAGCAAAGTCGCTCGGGCTCAATCAACTCAGAACAGGGCACCTGGCGCCGTGTGGGTGACGAATTTGTCTACATAAATGCCATAGCTCCGGGCGGTACTCGCCTGTATGGTGTGACTCGTTACAAAATAGATGACCGGCGTCGTCTTATATCCAGCAGTTTTGCTGAGTTAGCAACTTACGTAGAGCAAAGAGACAATGGATACTGGCAGCTTGATAATGTACGCGAGAGTATCTTTACTGCGGGCTTTGTCGATACACAGATCCGTTCTCGGGAAGACTGGCAAGTGGATTTGTCCCCGGAATTACTAAGTGTGTTGTTGGTTGATCCTGATGAACAATCGATTTCGGGGTTATATCAATTTGCTCGGTATTTTGAGTCCGAGGGCTTAGATAGCGGTACCTATTACTTGGCCTTTTGGAAAAAGCTCTTACAACCTATCTCAACTTTGGCCTTAGTGATTCTCGGCATTTCTTTAGTGTTCGGGCCCCTCAGAGAATCGACCATGGGATTCAGAGTCTTCATCGCGTTGGGAATTGGCCTAGTCTTTACGATTTTTCAAAGTCTGATGGAACCAGCAAGTCTGTTATACGGGTTTAGTCCTTTAGTGGCGGTGATAATCCCTATCCTAATTTGTTTTGGACTTGGCGTTTACCTGATGGGGCGATCCGTATAGATAAATTGTTATAAAGTCCACTTCGTGCGTCTTTAATTTGGGGATAAAAATATGCAAAAAACAAGAAAAACCATATATCAATTTCTACTAATAACCCTCTTGATTGCAACTTCTGCTCATGTTTTCGCTCAGAGTCGGACTGGCCCTCCTCTCGATAAACCAAGAATTCCGCGAGTGCAAAAGCCTTGGACAGATGAGCAGAGAGAAATTCTTGCGCCGCGTGAGCGCGATGGACATGTACTCGGCGTCTGGTCCACATGCGCTCAGGCTCCGAAACTTTGCAATGCCTGGTTGGTTTTCACTGATTATCTCCTGCAAGAATCCACGCTACCTATTAGGGATCGTGAATTACTCATCATGCGTATAGGTTGGTTGAACGGCGGTGCCTATGAGTGGGCGGCCCATTCCGGGCTAGCACGAAGTGTTGGCATAACTGACGAGGAGCTAAAGCGTATTCTTTTAGGAGCAGGAGCGCCGGGTTGGAATGACTGGGATGCTACCTTGTTGAAAGCAGCAGATGAGCTTCACCTCAACGCGCTAATTTCTGCAGCCACTTGGAATGCACTTGCTGACCGCTATGATACGCGTCAACTGATGGAGGTAGTTTTTACTGTAGGCCAATACAACATGGTGGCCATGTATCTGAATAGCCTAGGGGTACAATTCGAAGAAGGATGGGAAGGTTTTCCTATAGGTAACTAGTACCTAGTTTTCTGAGACTGGCCATAGTTCATTCACGTTCAATACTTTCCGTAGTCGAATTAGTTAGTCTATTACCGGCGGCTAGATTTGGGCAGCAGCACAACTTTGCTATTCGACAGTTTGTCGTGAATGGTATCTCCGTTAGCATCGAGGTAGAGCCAAAGGTAGCCTAGCCCTAACATGAAAAATGCAGGCCAAGCCGCAAAGAAGCGAACCATACCCTGAACTGGTGTTATTAGATTGCCTTTCAAGTTAACCACTTTAATGCGCCAAGCGAGCATACCAAGAGTCTGGCCACTGCGGGTCCAGAAATAGATATAAAAGGCTGCGGAACTGGCCACCATTAGAATAAAAAGAATATTGTCTAGCAACAAATCAGTTTGTACCAAACCTTCGACTAATTTATTAGAGTTAGGCTCGATAAATAGGAGCATAACGAAACCTAAGAGCATCCAGATGGCGGTTACCAGGAATGCATCATAGAAAAGTGCGGCCATGCGGCGCCAAAGACCAACGCGTGTTTGCATATCTAGATAAAGATAGATTTTCTGTTCTTAAGAGTTTGGTGCAGTCTAACTAAATTCACGGACTAGCCCGGCAATGGATTCTTTGGCGTCACCGAATAACATACGGGTGTTTTCTTTGTAGAACAAAGGGTTTTCAATACCAGCAAAACCCGAAGCCATGGAGCGCTTTAGTACAAAAACTGTGCGGGCCTGATCCACGTTGATAATTGGCATACCATATATCGGAGACGATTCCATATCGCGCGCCGCTGGGTTTACCACATCATTCGCGCCAATAACTATCGCCACATCAACGGTTTCCATCCGAGGATTTATGTCGTCCATTTCTAATAACTGGTCATAAGGTACATCCGCTTCCGCGAGCAAGACGTTCATGTGTCCGGGCATACGTCCAGCCACAGGATGGATTCCAAAATTAACTTCTGCACCATTTTTCTCTAGTAATTCGCTCAATTCTTTGACGACATGCTGTGCTTGAGCAACCGCCATACCATAGCCGGGAATAATTGCAACATTAGCAGCCGCTTCTAGTACGTAATATCCATCTTCAACTGAAATTGGTTTAATTTCGCCTTCGACCTTCGAGCTACTATCACCGGCACTTCCAAAGCCACTAAACAGAACATTCCTGAGTGATCGATTCATCGCCTTACACATGATCTGAGTGAGAATGATGCCGGAAGCCCCTACTAGTGAACCGGCGACGATGAGAATATTATTATTGATGGCAAAGCCAGCAGCGCAGGCAGCCAGGCCAGAGTATGAATTTAGTAGAGATATAACTACTGGCATGTCCGCGCCACCAATGGGAATAACTGCCATCACACCAAAGAGTAGGGAAAGAGTCACTACTAAAAAAAGCCATTGCATATTGCCTGGTTCCAGGCAAAACATCGTTGCACTGGCAAAGATCCCCAGCACAAGCAAACTGTTGACTATTTGCTGGCCGCGGAATATTACTGCGCCACTGCTTAAGGTCTCACTGAGTTTGCCGTATGCAATCAATGAACCCGTAAAGGTTAAGCCCCCAATAAGGATGGAGAGCACGATACTTACGAGAGTGAATGTGCTGGGATTAGTGCTAAGTGCAGCTGCACCAACTAACAAACTGGCCAGACCACCAAAACCGTTAAACAATGCCACCATTTCAGGCATAGCGGTCATCTTCACTTGTCGAGCCACCAAACCACCAGTAGCACCACCAATGACAAAGCCTAACAGTATCCACTGATATTCCACGATTCCTTGATCAAGCAAGGCGGACACTATGGCCAACAACATAGCAATTGCTGACATCATGTTGCCACGACGCGCGGAGTCGGCAGAGCCCAGCAATTTAAGGCCATAAATAAACATAGCCGCCGCTACAACATAAGCTAACTGAATAGCTAATTCCGACGAGGCCATAATCAGTCTCCTCGCTTCTTAAACATTGCTAACATCCGGTCAGTCACTAAATAACCTCCGATCACATTAATGGACGCAAACGCTACTGCGGCAGTACTAAGCCAATTGGCAACGTCTTGTTGTCCCGTGCCTGCCAAACCGATAGCTCCGACAATAGTGATACCCGAGATAGCATTGGCGCCAGACATCAGAGGCGTGTGTAGTGTCGCTGGAACTTTATTGATCAGTTCAAATCCTAAAAAAATTGCCAACATTAATATAAATGTCAGGAATACGGCTTCCATATTAGTTACTCCCTTGTAGGATTTCTTTGATAGTTTCATTGGTTATTTCACCACCATGAGTAATGATGCAGCCCGGCAAAATATCGTGTTCAAAATTAATATTGAAGGTGGCAGAGGTTTTATCCCAGTTATCCTCAATTAAATTAAAAAGATTGGTTGAATACATTTGACTTGCGTCTCGACTAACTTCGTTAGGTAGGTTTCCCTTGCCTATAACGGTGACACCGTTGATCAGAACTGTCTCATTAGGGACTGAACCCTCTACATTACCACCAGTTTCGGCGGCCATATCTACTACCACTGATCCTATTTGCATACCTTCAACCATATCTCGTGTGACAATTACTGGCGGTTTGCGTCCGAATACTTGTGCGGTTGTGATCAACACATCAGATTCGGCAATAACGGCTTTTTGGGCTTCGCGCTGCATCTGAATTTGCTCCGCGGTCAATTCCTTAGCGTAGCCATCCACTGTCTGGCCAGTTTCACCAAGATCAATGTCAAGGAAATTAGCTCCCAGACTTTTCACCTGCTCAGCAACTACAGGTCGCGTATCAAAAGCTGTTACTTTCGCTCCCAAGCGCTTTGCAGTAGCGATGGCTTGAAGTCCTGCAACGCCGGCGCCGATAATGAATACTTTGGCGGGCTTAAGCGTGCCAGCCGGGGTCATCATCATTGGGAAAATCCGCGGCAGATGCGCTGCAGCCAGCAATACCATCACGTAGCCTGCCAGGTTGGCCTGTGAGCTCAAAGCATCCATCTTCTGGCTACGAGTACTGCGGGGAATCATCTCCATACTAAGGGAGGTGACACCTCGTTCCTTTAGGGCTTGGACCAATTCCTGCTCGTTAAATGGATCGAGATAGCTGATGTGAATACAGCCCGATTTCATCAAGGCTACTTCTGAAAGATCAGGCTTGCGTAATCTTAGTAAGATATCAGAATTGCTAAACAGCGCAGTGCGGTCCGGACTAATGTTGGCTCCGGCCTCGGTGTATTCTTTATCTCTGAACCCCGAGCCTAAACCCAAGCCTTCCTCGATTAATACTTCAGCGCCCAATTGGCACAGTTTTTTTACGGTATCGGGAATGATAGGCACCCGGTTTTCTCCCGGATGAGTTTCCTTGGGAATACCTATTTGCATACTAAGAAACCTCTAATACTCAGATTCGTACGGAGCGCGAAGTATATAACGATGGTGAGTGAGATCAAGTTGCGCGAATTTTTGGGGGTGTGGGTTCTTGCGAGGTATAGATTTTGGTAGAATGCCGTCCCCCTCAAGTTTTTCGGGCCTGTCTAATGGGCTGATTTTCAGGAATTATTGATGAATGCTGCGGAACAAGGTCGTCACATTAGCCTGTTAGATACCACGCTACGTGATGGTGAACAAACCCAAGGAGTCTCTTTCTCGGCTAACGAGAAGGTGAGCATAGCCCGTGCGCTGTTGCTATCATTAAAAGTAGATCGTATTGAAGTTGCATCAGCCTGTGTCTCCGACGGTGAAAAAGAGGCTGTTTCCCGAATTACCGAATGGGCAGCTTCCGAGGGATTATCAGAGCGCGTCGAAGTACTTGGGTTTGTTGATTACAAGCGTAGTACGGACTGGATAGTCAGTGCTGGTGGTAAAGTGATCAATTTGCTGACAAAGGGCAGCGAAAAGCATTGTAGAAAGCAGTTGGGTAAGGACCTCAACTCCCATCTTGATGATATTGTGCGGACCGTTGAATATGCCAAAGAATGTGATCTCAAAGTCAATATGTACCTCGAAGACTGGTCAAGTGGCTACAGAGACAGTCAGGATTATGTATTTGGTCTGATAGAAGGCACCAAGGATTTAGGAATATCCCATTATTTATTGCCGGATACCCTAGGTTTGTTGTCTCCACCGGAAGTGTCAGAGGCTATCACCACGATGCTTGAACATTTTCCAAACCAAGAATTCGATTTTCACCCGCACAATGATTATGGGTTGGCGACTGCCAATGCACTGGCAGCGGTAAGTGCCGGTATTAATACCATTCACTGCACCGTCAACTGCTTGGGCGAGCGGGCTGGTAACGCTTCATTGGCTGAAGTGGTTGTAGCTCTCAGAGATAAAAGTGGTATGCAATTATCCATCGATGAATCACGCATCGCCATGTTGAGCAAAATGGTAGAAAATTTCTCCGGGAAATGGATAGCTGCTAACACACCTGTTGTTGGTGCAGATGTATTTACTCAGACAGCTGGCATTCATGCTGATGGTGATTTGAAAGGCGATCTTTACATTACTATGCTCAGCCCTGAGCGATTCGATCGCAAACGCACCTATGCACTTGGAAAGATGAGTGGAAAAGCCTCTATTATCAATAATCTCGAGGAGCTTGGTATAACCCTGGCCAAAGATGATCTTGCCAAGGTATTAGAAAGGGTAGTGGAGCTTGGTGATTCCAAGCATGTTCTCACCTCGGAGGATCTGCCCTTTATTATCGCTGACGTAATGGAGAGTAAAGAGCATCAACACATTGAATTACTCAACTGTTATATCAATACAGGTCTAGATGTGGGTAGTACCGCCAGCGTGAGGGTAGCGATGGAAGACGATGAATTTCAAGGCTCTGGTTCAGGTAATGGTGGCTTCGACGCATTTATGGATGCGATAGAGGGTATCCTCAAAGCGAAGGACTTCGTTATGCCTGCCTTGATAGATTACGAGGTGCACATCCCTAGGGGTGGAAAGACAGACGCGCTAACCGAATGTATCATCACCTGGGAATCCGATGAGCATACTTCGGACAATTTCAAGACGCGTGGTGTGGATTCCAACCAGGTACTAGCCGCAGTCAAAGCAACGTTTCGTATGTTGAATATTCGACTGCACGCACATAGCGTCTGACAAATTAATACCCGGGTTTATCGAAAGGTTTTCAGGAAGTCATCCTCTTATCAATAGTGATTATTCAGAGAAATCTGATCGCTCGCCCTTGGTTCTAAAAAAAAATGCCAAGACCTAATGGCTTCTCATAGCACTTTTCGCAAATTGGAGTCGGTTAGATTTTTATTAGTTCCTTGGCAACAAGATCTCCAAACTCGTTGGTTTTGATCATCTTTATATTGGAACCTGGGGTAAGAAGGTCGGCTGTGGAGTAGCCTTGGGCAAATACGTTTTGCATGGCTTGCCAGATGTTTCTCGCTTCCTGGGCCATGTTAAAACTCATTTCCAACATCATTGCAACGGAACCGATCATGGAGTAAGGATTGGCAATCCCTTCACCTGCGATGTCTGGTGCTGAACCATGGGAAGGTTCGTAGTAAGCCTTTTCTGGGCCTACACAGGCTGAGGGCATTAAACCGAGTGATCCCAGTATACCGCCACCTTGGTCACTTAGAATATCCCCGAACATGTTTTCCATTACCATAACGTCGAACTGTCTTGGATTAAGGCAAAGATAAGTTGCTGCTGCATCTACTAGAATATGCTCAACCTTTACGTCAGGATAGTCGATACCAACTTCACCAACGATCTCGTTCCACAGTACACTGGACTTCAATACATTGCTTTTATGAATATTGTGTAGCACTTTCTTACGCTTTTGCGCAGTATCAAATGCAACTTTTGCAATACGGGCGATTTGGTCTTCATCATATTCTAGGGTTTCGTGAACATAACGTTTGCCCTGGTCATTAGTGCCCACTTCCTTGTTACCGAAGTAGAGCCCGCCAACCAGTTCGCGAATAATAATCAAGTCGATTCCATCGCCAATTATTTCAGGTTTTAAGGGAGAGAAATGCGCAATGCTTTTTGGCAAGTAGACGGGTCTAAAATTCGCAAACGTATCGTATCGCCGCCTTAAAGGTAATAAAGCACCTCTTTCTGGTTGCATATCTACAGGTATTTTCTTTGAATCTTTATGGTTTAGCCCAATAGGGCCTTTCAAAATGGCATCGGCTTCATCGCAAAGAGACTTTGTTTCATCCGGAAAAGAATGGCCATGGCTGAAATAGGCGTTGGCGCCGAATGCTCCAGGCAAAAGTTCAAATGTGATACTGTTTCGAATTTCCACCAGCCTTAGAATTTTTATCGCTTCGGCCATGATTTCTGGACCAATACCATCGCCCTCAAGCAATGCAATTTTATATGAAGCCATGCTGTTCCCTGAGTCTTTGATTAATGGCTTGGAAATAGCCGCCAAATTTACCATGCAGAGGTGAGAGTTAACAGATAGCAAGTCCGTTTGGGATAGATTAAAGTCGTACACACCGAAGAATTTCATGAACCTGCATTTATCTGACCAAATGGCCCATAAATCTCTCTTATCTTGCTTCACCCTGATTATGGTGTTTGCATTTCCCCCTGCCCGGGCCTCCGAGGAGATCTATCTGCCCGTTGGGCCTAATGTCAGCTTTACCCAGGTGCTTGAGCTGCCTTTCCGCACTAGTGATTACCGTATTAGCTATGGAGACGATCCCCTTCAGTTCGGGCAGTTGTGGTTGCCGGGTAGTGATAGCCTCGGCTTGCTGGTGTTCATACACGGTGGCTGCTGGCTAAATGAGTATGGTATCGATCATGCCCAGGCTGCCGGTGCCGCCCTCGCTTCGGCGGGCTACGCGGTATGGTCACTGGAATACCGACGCACTGGTGATAGCGGCGGTGCATGGCCTGGCACTTTTAACGATGTCGTCGCTGGTATCAATAAGGTTATGGACCTTGCGCAGTATGGCGTAAGTACAGAACAGCTGGCTCTAATTGGGCATTCTGCCGGCGGCCACCTGGCGGTGCTAGCGGGAGCCCGTTCGGAGCTTCTTGAGGTAGAACCGGACCTTGTGGTCGGCGTGGCAGCCATTACTGATGTCGTCAGTTACTCTCTGGGTGACAACAGTTGTCAGCAAGCCACCCCGTCGTTTATGGGTGGCAGCGCAGAGGAACGCGAGGTAGCCTTCTATGAGGCCAATCCAGGTAACCACGGCGTGCATCCAGTCACGGTCCTACTGCATGGGGATGTCGACCAGATCGTTCCGCTGTCCCAGGCATCGCTGCCTGGCGCAATCACGCGCATTAGTGAAGGAGTCGGTCATTTCGATTGGGTGCATCCCGGTACAACAGCATTTAGAGAACTTTTAAAAACTCTGGCTAGAGAGTTATAAATGAGTACGAAGCAGATAAACACACTAGATGCCAACGACAAGTTGTCAGGCAAACGCGAATTATTCAACTTGCCGGATGGTGTCATTTATCTAAATGGTAATTCCCTTGGCCCGTTACCCTGCCTGCGCACCGACCCGATGCGGTCGCCGACGCGCTGCTGGAATTGTTGACAGGCCTTAATATTTAGTCATCTATCAAGAAACAATTCTCACAAAAACTACTGAGTTTTTACTCTGGCCCCTGTATTATCGAGCCGTCCCCATATTCCGGGATGTTCCGCTGGTAAACGCGCCAATAGTGCCTCACCCCCGTGATCTGTTCCTTCCCATCTGCTCCAATTTCTTTCGTGATGGGGTTCCTCCCAATTATTTGGGCAATTTCGACTCGATCGGCGATCAGTGCCACCGTCATTTCGTAGATCTTTCCGTCGATCTTCATGCGCACGCGCGGATCGCGTGCGATGTTGGCCCACCATGTTTTTGAGTAGGGGAACTCCTTTTGTAATCTGAAATCTTGTTCGCTTCCGCCTATGTAGAATTTATCGCCGCGGGCGGTAGGGCTGATCGTGACCGAATGGGGAATCCCGTACCAGGTACGAGTCTCGAGCATTATCGAGTTTTTGCGGATCGGGTCGGTGACGTGGTTGACCCAGTCCCAATTCGTCACTGGTTCCCGCACGACCTCCCCTTTGAGCCACAATCCCGGCCAGGCAGTCCGGCCGCTTTCGGCAAATGCTGCGCTACTGGGATCGATGTATCGGGGCTCCAGGCCGGTCACGCGCAGCGTTAGGAGAGATACGACCACGAGGACCCCGACAACCAGTAGGCCAACTTTCAATGCACGCATCATCTTAATTCTCCCTACGGTGTACAGGAAGAATAAACAGTATCTACGAAGCGGGGAATTGTCCAGTTGTGCGAGCTTTGATGGTCGATACATTAAGTATCTACTTGGAGGGTGAGTTATGTGTGGCCGGAAGCAGACGGATAGAACTGTATACCTGAGGAACATGGTCTGCCTCTTTTATAACGGCGTGGACTTGAATGGAGATAGCTATTAGTCTTCCAGTACACACTAAACCAATCAAATAGACACGGGAGACACAAATGGGACTCAATAACATACGGCTCGTAGGTAATCTGGTTACAGCAATTGCAATTATGTTCGCCGTCGTGGCCCAGTCTAGCGCACAGACGAACATGACGGGTTCATGGATCTTAGAAGTATCGAGCGATCAAGGCATAACCATGCCCGAACTCACGCTCGTGCAGGAGGGCATGAAACTCACCGGACACTATTCGTCCGACGCCCTCGGTGAGAATGATATTACCGGTATGGTGGATGGAGGCAACGTCACGGTCTCATTTGAGGCGGATTTACAGGGTCAGTCGGCCCCAGTCAGCTACAAAGGCACAGTCGATGAAGAAGGTGTTTGGTCGGGTACGCTCGACATTGCAGGTGGCTTGTTGACCGGCACGTTCACGGCCAAGAAGGAATAGTAAAATTAGTAAGAAAACCGCAAAGGGGTCCTCATAGATAAGGAATACAGGTGGCTCATTTTTTACAAGAGCTATGTAGCAAGCCCATCACAGGCATGCCAGGATAATGGTCAGACAAGAGCCACAATGTTTGTTCGGACAACTATCGCAGAGATCAGGCTAGAAGATGGTACCAGCGGGCGGACTCTAAACATACCGTATTTACTTTTCTGTAGGTATTCATCCACGATTTATGTGCCAACGAAAGATTGATACCCCGCCTGAAATGCATTAAGGATGGGCTTGTATATAAGGGTCGGGGGAGGCTTTCCCCCTGCCTTAATAATTACAGTTGCCAACCCCATACTTAAAAGCTAATTTCAAAATATAGAGATTTATAAACAGTTTTGCCATACTCCTGCTTAATGTATTCGGCGGTGCTACTTGACTAACCTGCGCCATCCAATAACTATCGATGTAAGCGAAAAGCCAATTATGCTTAGCAAAATTACCAGAAGAGATTTTATCAATGGAACTTTAGTGGCGGCGGGAGCTTCCATGTTTCCAATTGAAGGATCTGGTCAAACGACTACGGCTGCACTCGATCCTTCCTATTATCCGCCAGCGCGTACCGGACTTCGCGGGAGCCATCCAGGATCAGAACAATACGCACATAACCGAGCCTTGAACCAACAATCGGATTGGGGACCAACCACCAAATTGGAAGAGGCTTACGATCTGGTTGTTGTAGGGGGTGGACTCAGTGGATTGTCGGCGGCCTATTTCTATCAGCAAGAACACGGAAGCGACAAGAAGGTGCTGGTACTGGACAACCATGACGATTTTGGAGGTCACGCTAAAAGGAATGAACATACGGTCGGTGGTGTCATGCTATTGGGGGAAGGCGGATCAGAATCTTTTGAATGGCCGCATGAGTTTGGCGATGTTGTACGCAATCTTATAAATGATCTCGGCGTTGACATAGATCGATTCGATTCGACCTATGACATCGACTTTTATAAAAGGCACAACTTAGGTGCTGTTACCTATTTCAACAAGGCAAGCTTTGGCCAAGATAAGGTAGTGCAGCATCCCTTTTGTGATTACCCGGGGTTTGTGGAAGGGCTTCTGCGTACAACGCTATCGAACGAAGAGGCAGTTCGGCAAACACCGTTGAGTGCGAGTGGCAAAGAACAATTGCTGCGGATTTTAAATGGCGGGCAACATGACCTGAATATACCCACGGCGGATTTGCAAGAATACATTCGTACCCATTCCTACTTCGATTATCTAAAAAACACCTTGGGCGTTGATGACCCACAGGTATTGAGAATGGTCAGACGCACTAACATGGATTATGAGGGCGGCGGCACAGATGTGATGAGCATAAGCCTGGCCTTGGCGAGTGGGTCTATGGGCTCGGATCCATACGATGCATGGAAAGACGCATTGGCGGAAGGGGACTATCAGAAATACGTCAATAAAGCTGGCGGTACTTACTCTGTAGAATACCCCTTCATTCAACACTTTCCCGATGGCAATGCGACCATTGCACGTTCGTTAGTGAAAAAAATGATTCCCAATGTAGGGCCGGGAGATAGCGCCGAAGAAATTGTCTTATCCAAATTCAATTATGCCGAGCTAGACAAGCCCAGCAACAATGTGCGAGTTCGATTAAACAGTACCGTTGTGAATGTTCAACACGACGGTGATCCCAAAACTTCCAGTGATGTTTTTGTAAATTATGTCAATGACAACAAGTCGTATCGGGTAAAAGCCAAAGGCGTGGTGATGGCATGCTACAACATGATTATTCCTCACATTGTTCCAGGCCTTCCCGAAGATCAATACGCGGCTTTAAGTAGTCTATCGAAGGTTCCCTTGCAGTACAGTACTGTGGGTGTAACGAACTGGCGGGCAATGAAAGAGATGGGAATTGGGATGGCCATGTGTCCGGGCAATATGCACCAGGTGGTGGGAATGGACTACCCGGTTAGTATAGGGGGTTATGAGTATACCAAGAGCCCTAACGACCCGTGCATTCTTCACATGAGAAGCGCTCCGGTTGGAGACACCGTTGGCGCACCGCAGTTTGATCAGTTTCGTGAAGCAAGATACAGAATGTTAGAGCTCACATTTGATGATTACGAAGAAGAAATCAGGGAGCATTTAGGCGGCATGCTACCGAGTCCATTGTTTGATTTCGATAGAGATGTGGAGAGCATTTCCATCAATCGCTGGGGCCATGGTTACGCCAGTGGTAACCCGGGAGCTGCTGGACGACAACCGTTCGGCCGAATTACCATTGCTAATAGTGATGCTGTCGGTAGTTCGCTTTTGCAAAATGCAGTCGAGCAGGCGTGGCGAGCCGTAAAGGAATTAGGATAGTATTTTGCACCATATATAGTTTGCTAGGATCATCGCTGATGAACGTGAGGTTGTAAGTGGTTCTTGTTTTGGATATTGGAGTATCACTCCAAATAGATTGTATGAAAAAAATTGGTTCCGATTATTGGCGCGCACAAACAAGGCAACTGTTTTTCGAATAGAGAGATTTTGTTTAGCCAATGCTGCAAGCTTGGTAGTGGATTATGCTTTGAGGAGAAGGCGTAGAGGAATGGAAGATAAACTGCTACACAAAAAGATTCGGACTGATTCTTCAACTGCTCTGACGTTAGCAGTCATGGCATGTCTTCTTCTTATTTCATTTATGTCTACTCCATTGACCGGCCAAACTTCGAGTACTGCGGTTGATCTGCTTTCCGCTTTTTCGGGAGAGCCTGCAAACCAGTACCAGCCCTACTTTCAGTTCTCTCAAGCATCACGAATCGTAGCCGTCGAGATTTATGCAGTCGGCACCGACAGCACCACCGCCCAATATTCCGGTCAAGAACATGCCTGGCATGTGGTCAACAACATATTAAGGATCACCACCGCCGACGGATTCGAGGGCATTTCCGGCGTGGATACTTATCACGACGCTGAGTTCGGAGAGCAAGTCCTGCTGGAGTTGCATAGCGTGGCCGCTGATCTGCTGGCCCTACAATCTCTGGACCCAGCAGTAGTTTGGGCCATGCTCAAACGCAGCAGACCCGAGCTAAGCGACGAAGCACGCGCCAACATCGATATTGCACTGTGGGACCTGGCGGCACAGCGGGCAGATCGTCCATTGCACCAGCTATTGGGAGCACAAAGAGATTCGATAGAGGCCTATGCCAGTCTTCCGTTCTATCACACCTTGCCGGAGTATGTTGATGCAGTTAATCAGTACGCCAGACTTGGCTTCAGGACTTTCAAGTTTCATATCTGGGGTTCGATCGAAGAAGACGTTCGCCTGGTTGAGTTGATCCAACAGACATTTGCTGACTCTGGCTATCGCTTCATGGTCGATCTCGAAGCAGCCTACAACTATGAGGAAGCGCAAAGGCTCGGCAGCCTCATGGATGAACGATTGTTTATTGTGATGGAAGCAGCGATCGATGACTTACTGTTGGAACAATCGGCGCAGCTCAAAAACAAACTGGAAGTAATGATCATTCCTGCGGGTTACAATATCTATTCTACTGAGTACATTAGGCAAGGGATTGAAACAGCTGCCTGGGACGCCGGCAGATTTGATGTCACCGTGGTCGGTGGAATCTCCAACGCACTGCAACTGCTCACGATCGCCAACGATGCCGACTTGGTGATCGATATCCAAAGCTGGGGACATTCCCTGGCCCAGGCAGTTAATCTTCATTTGATGTTGGCGAATGAACGGACTCGGTATTTCGAAGCAGCGATGCCCAAGCAAGCCTACGAATTCGGCATGCAGAATGCTGACTTGCTCAATTTGGACCGTGTGGTTGCCCCGCGTCGAGCCGGTTTAGGCGTCGAGGTAAACTGGGACGAATTGGTTAATGCAGATTTCTACCGCAAACTCAGCAGTGAGGAATAGGTAAACATAAAAAGGTATCAATATAAAAATTATTCTAGTTGCGAATTGAACAGCTCCAGCCACACACCGGACGAAGGACTGATACGCGAAATCGGCGTGCGGACCTTAAGTTTGAGCATTGTCAACCTGGTCGTTGGCGCCGGTATTTTTGTTTTGCCCGGAGTAGTTGCGGCTCAGCTCGGATCAGCGGCAATCGTTGCTTATCTCGTGTGCTCGTTGGCAGTTGGCCTGGTATTTCTCTGTTTTGCTGAAATAGGTAGTCGCATCACCCGCAGTGGTGGCGCGTACGCCTATATCGAAGAAGCATTCGGACCTTTCGCGGGCTTTATAGCGTCCATGTTGCTCTGGTTTGGTTGGTCAGCCCTTTCAGATGCAGCGATTACCGTCGCTATGGTGGGAGCGCTGGCTTTGGCGTTCCCAATACTTGCCGAACCAGTCCCTCGTAGCATTTTTATTATCACCTTACTGTCATTTCTGGCTGCGGTGAACGTCATCGGCGTCAAAGCGGGTGTCAGGCTATTCGTATTCAACACGATGGCTAAACTGATTCCACTGGTACTTTTACTGGCGTTCGGGATCTTTGCAATCAAATTTGAAAATCTCGCAATTATGGAGTGGCCGCCCATTGCCACCGTCGGTGGGGGTGCGATAATTCTTTTTTTCGCCTTTGCCGGAGCGGAGTCCGGACTGAGCGCCAGTGGGGAAATTAAGAACCCATCTAAAACTGTGCCATTGGGTTTGTTGCTTGGGCTAACTGGAATTCTTGCACTTTACGTGGGCTTGCAGACCGTTTCTCAGGGGGTTCTTGGCGCCGAGCTTGCCAATAACATGGACGCACCGCTCGCCGCCGTCGCGACTGAAGTATTCGGCGAATGGGGCGCAAAAATGCTCCTGGTCGGCGGCGTTATCTCGATTTATGCTACAGTAAGCGGAGACATGTTAAGCGCCCCGAGAGTGGTCTTTGCTTCAGCACGCGATAACAATCTGCCAAAATTTTTGGCGACTGTGCATCCGAAATACAAAACGCCATACGTTTCGATAATCTTTTTCGCGGCAGTCGTATGTGTGTTTGCGCTAAGTGGTACGTTTAAGCCATTAGCGGTGCTGGCATCCGGGTCAATCCTCATCATATACGGGGGCGTTAGTCTTGCAGTTCTTCGGCTGCGACACCGCGACGGGGAACCGAATCCTGGTCAATTCAAGCTACCGTTCGGCCCGGTTATCCCCGTTCTGAGTTGTCTCGTCGTCGGGTGGTTGCTCTGGCAACTCACTGTTGAGGAGGCGACCGCGCTCGCTGCATTGATAGGAGTCTCGGTCCTGCTCTATGCAATACGTATTGTGAGTAAACGGGCACAAGGTCGAAGTAAATTGTGACCTGTCGCTTCTCATGTTTGCGGAATGACACTTGATCAGAACAAGCAGTACCGAGATATCTGGTTGGCAGAGACACTCGAAGTCATGCGCCGTATCCCAGAGTAAGAAATATAGATGGAGTTGATCGATTGGAGCAGAAAAATTTTCTGAAAGAAGTAGTTGGTCGATGGGACGAAAGGTCACAACTGGACCGTCTACCCGGAGAATATAACGGGAACTTCCATGTTTCCGGAGGTGCACCCGGCATCCTGAAAGTCATGCATGAGGACTGTGAGCGCGTTCGTGTCGAGACCCAGATTGCAATGCTGAAGCACCTTGCCCAGGCGAGCAATCTACCAATACCAAGAATCATACCTTCTGCAAATGGGAATGACATCGAATGCGTTGAAACGGACGGTACACAGCGGCTGGCGTGGATGATCAGTCTGTTGCCTGGCCAAACGCTGGCCAGCACAACGCCGATTGGTCTTTCGCTGATGCGGGATATCGGCATATCACTCAGTCGGTTGCATATTGCATTGAACGATTTCTCACACCCGGGTCTTGAGTATTCGTTCAAGTGGGACCTGACAGCTGCCGACTGGTTTGAACCCTATGTTCCGCAAATCCAGGACCCGGAACGCATTGCAACAGTTAGCCGAATATTCGCCGACTACAAACGGAACCACAAATCGTTTCTGAAATCATTGCCACAGCAGGCGATACATAACGATCTGAACGACCACAACATCCTTGTAATTACTGATGAAGACGGGTCGAACCATGTCTCGGGTCTGATTGACTTCGGCGATATCCTGTATGGGCCCGTGTTGGCGGATATTGCTATTGCGGGTGCGTATCTGGTGCTGAACTGCGACAACCTTGTCGATAGGCTTGCAATGTTTCTGGAGGGGTATCAGAGCATTCAACCGCTGAGCCAAGCGGAAATCGATGCGGTTTGGCCATTGGTTTTGACGCGGTTGGCCGTGAGCGTTACCAATGCTGCTGTCATGAAAAAAGAAAAGCCCGATGACCCCTATGTCGTGGTCACTGAGGGGCCTGCTTGGCAGTTGCTTGACCATCTGGATGAATTTGACGGAGCTGTTATTCGATTGCGGTTGCGCCAGACGCGCCAATCACTATAGCCATCCTCATCAGCTAGGTATTCCATCAAACCCTAATATGGATTCTCTAATGCGAGAGTAGTCTTGCCAGTATCGACATTCAGATGTTTGGGTTTCATCTGTTCTTTAAGCATGAATTGCCCTGGGTTTGATCGGAACCGATCAACAGGGATCAAATTAGAATTTGGTGCCGAAGGCCGGACTTCAATGACTATATATAACAACAGCTTATAGAGTTATTGGCAATTTACCCCTCATACACCCGAATCTACCCCCCTAAATTTCATTAACGGGTGACCCCATAAATAAGGGTCGGGGGAGCCTTTTGCCCCCCCTAATAA
>Ga0257112_10000057_pt1 | contig 42484 bp, 35 predicted proteins | sample LP_taG_5_FD_191565 | JGI IMG/M metagenome (GOLD analysis project Ga0257112, IMG submission 191565) | Marine microbial communities from Northeast Subartic Pacific Ocean, Canada - LP_J_2015_P26_1000m | ecosystem: Environmental > Aquatic > Marine > Oceanic | place: Canada: Northeast Subartic...
GACTGTAAAGCCAGGACTTGCAAGTCGAACATAAGCTGCATGTGTTCTTCCCACGAATCAGGTATGCCAGACGGAGCCTCCGGCATCTCTCTTTCCTCGCCAGATAGATTTCGAGCTTCCATCAGTTGAATCCGACGCTCAACCTCGCGTATATGCTGCAGGTACTCATCCAGCGCGACTCGATCCATAGTTCCCAGTGACTTGCTCAATCTATCCACTTCTGAAACCATCCAATCAAGCATACTTCGATCAGTTCTTCTCCTTTCGCTTCTGTCTTGCTCGGAATCTCCGGCACCAAAAAGTCGTTCAAAAACGGCGCGCGGCTCCCGAATAGCAGGTAGCGGTTGACTCGGTGTTGCCCAGGCCAGAGAAGTTGTGTACGCGCAATGGTAGTTGTAAGCACAGCCACCACCACGATCAATTTCTTCAATACACAGTTCGAGAGATGGAAGTGCCGTATCCTGGCCAAATCGTTGTGCATGAAGTTGGTCAATAGACGTTCCAATCTGTATGTCAGAACCTTGGGTCTGCTTCGGATGTGCTTGAGTCAGGAAAACTGCGGTCGAACGATCATGATCGCCCCCTATCTGATCAGCATTAAAAGGATCAGCCATGTGGCAATCAGTAGAGCTTACAATGGTGAGATAGTCTCTATAGGCCTCTAGCAGTTTCAGCTGGCTGTCTGTTCCCAGGGTGAAATCTCTACCTGTTCCCGGCGGCGCAAATAGATTTCTCGCATGTCCCCAATCACTTCCTCCAGCACATCCCATTGACTCCTCTATACATACCAGTCTCGTCGGCGTTGCTTCGGAACTGGCTGCCCAGGTTCGTCCTGCTGGCACCATAGCGCTCAAGAAGGGCAATGCTACGCCCGCGCCCATCCGCCCAATGAAAGCCCTGCGTGAAAGATGTTTTCCAGTAATGAATGCCATTCCTCTATACTCCTTCGTTCGTTGCCGCGAGTGACCCAGCATCTAAAACAGGAACCTGCATCATCTGGAAAGGATCGCTACCTACGATCCCTAAAATGAATGAGGACATCCTGTAGTCACTCGCCTCCGCTTCTTTGACAATTTTTCGTACAGTTGGTTGATCAAAAAACTCAATCCGTCTTCCCATCGCATAGGCCAGAAGATTGGCTGTAAAACTACGAATGATGGGAATCGGCCGCTTTATTAGTACTTCATTCAAATCCATAGGGGTGTTAATAGCTGTTCCATCATAATACGTGCCGGTCGTATCCAACTCTCTACCGTTTTCTCGAATTCGCCAGGCACCGGTTACATCAAAATTATCCAATGCCAGCCCTATCGGATCCATGAACTGGTGACAGGCGTTACATGTGGGGTTGGCTCTATGTATCTCTAGCCTCTCCCTGGTGGTAAGAATTCTTCCGTCTTCAGCACCTTCAGTCGCCTCCAACGTCGGTATGTCCGGCGGTGGTGGTGGTGGTGGTGAACCCATAATGACCTCCATGACCCACTTCCCCCTTAACACGGGCGAGGTTCTGTTGGACATCGAAGTCAACATGAGAACACTTCCATGCCCCAGTAGGCCACGTCTGGTCTCATCTTCATAAGTAACTCGCTGGAATTCATTTCCTATGATCCCTTCTATCCCATAGTGGTCGGCAAGCCTCTCATTCACAAATGTGTAATCTGCCGAAACAATCTCCAACAAACTTCTGTCTTCTCTGACCAGGTTTTCGAAAAACAATTGGGTTTCCCGGACCATGTCTTCTTTGAGTTGCCCTGTAAAATCAGGATATAGATAGGGCTCAGGCTCATTCTTTCCAGCTTCTTGTAACCTCAACCACTGAGAAGCAAAACTGGTTGCTAAATTCCTGGATCGCGGATCCGATAGCATCCGCACAACCTGGGTTTCCAACACATCGGGATCGGAGAGTTTGCCCTGGATGGCCAACTCCCTCAGTTCATCATCGGGGCCCGATCCCCATATGAAGAATGATATGCGTGCAGCCAGGTCACTTTCATTCAACTGATATAGCTGCCCGGGAAGAGCGTCCTCGGGTTGCTCTTCAAGCCTGAACAAAAATGATGGGCTGGCAAGAATACTTTGTAGCGCAGTCCGGACACCGATCTCAAAGCCAGAATTCTGTGCCGATCGGTCATAAAAATTCATTGGTCCAGCAAGATCCTGGTCAGTTACGGCACGTCTATAGGCTTGCGTAGCTACTCGCGAAATAATCTGCCGCGCACATTCATTCTCTTCGTCTTCGGTGTTCGGATAGCAAGAAAAAATCTTATTCCTGCTTGGTGTTTCCGATACAGGACCAGATGTGACAGGGCCAGTGACCATTAAATCAGCCAAATGTGGAAGCGCCGTGATTCCATAGTTAGCCCACTGTCTTGCATCTTCTCCTCCCACAAACGACCAATTGAATGGGCTAAGCCGATCTTCGTAAGGACCTTCGATGCGTTTCACGAAAGCAGCTGCAATTTGATGTTGACCCGCCGAAACAAAAATAGGCTTTGTCTGAATCGGTATCGTCCGGTCGCCATTATGTTCAAGCGCTAACTGAGACACACCTCTTCCATCAATCGATATATCCAGATCTTGTCCGGGAAGACCTCTACCGAATAGCGTCTCTATCGAAATGACGTACTCCCCATCTGTGGGGAAATCATGCCTGACTACCATACCCCCTCTTGTCCCAAAGGGAGTGCCTTCCAAATGATCCCATGAGTGTTGTGAGACATGGATAGGATTAGTGTATTTAGAAGAAGCTGACAAAGCATCTGGATTCCCCAGTGCAAGGCGACTGACTTCAGCTGCTGCCCTCAGATACGACTCCAATAGAGTGGTAGAAAGACCCTGGGCAGCAGACAGATTATTAAAATTCCCCAGGAATGTGTCTTCTGGAAGCCAGCGACTTGCATCTATTTCCAAATCGAGAAGCTGCTGCACACTTTTTCCATACTCTGCTCTGGTTAATCTCTGGAATCTTCTGACTCCCGGATTTGGATTCGCATCAGCGTTCTGGTCCACCGTTGTCTCTAACTCTTCTACCAGGGCCAGAAGCGTATCAGGATTCGGCCTCGGCATACCCGGTGGAGGCATCATGCCAGCCCTTAATTTTCGAATCATCTTTTCGGCTGTCTCAGGGTGGTTCGGCGCATTTTCTATCTCGAACCCGGTCAAAGAGAGATTCCCTGTCATCAACGCATCGTTGTGACATACCTGGCAGTATGTCTGAACGACGACTGTGAGATCCTCAGCTTCCATTTCAAGACTGTTAGGAGAATGGATTTCACTAAATTCTGGAGAAAGTTCTGAAGAAACGCTTAATTCCGTCTCCTGATTACCGGGAAATACCAGGATTACCCCCAGTACCAGGGTTGACCCAAGTACTACAGCCAGGACAGCGGTAACGGATTTTTTCATCTAGAGCCTCTATTTATTGAGCTTTTGTTGAGCTTTACGTCCCCCCAGGAAAGCTAGCGTATTCCAGCAATCCTAACCAGATATAGCAACCCCCAAACAAGCTCTCAGAAAAGGGTAGATGGTATCACCCGAAGAGTAGCAAAAAAGACCCTTCCTTTCTAAGGGTTTGCGATGCCTGGAGCCTCCTGGGGAGCCGGCAGATTGTTATCGAGATTGGTAATGTGAACAGCGCTCACTAACCTCCCGCAACTTCAGTAAATACGCGCCATGGCTGGGAGTTTCCATCAATCGGTTATGCTATGGTTGGGAAGCCCATCAGCCAGGTGAAAGTGAAACACGAAATAAGTGTTAACGAATATTTGTACGGAGAGTGAAAGTGGAGCTGAAACGTATCAATCTGGGTCTCATGCTAATTGTAACTGCGGTAGTGTCCGCATGCACAGGAGAGAGTGAGCCACCCGTCAGTCGATTTGAAGTAGCCAAAGGTGGCGACGACCGGAACGGTCCTTATGACGTCATACCAGGTTGGTGGAAGCCGGCGCCGGATCATGATGAGACCTGGACCTGGGGGTCGGCTGCGGGTGTTTGGCCGGACACTCCCGATAGGGTTTTGATAGTGATGTGGGGAGATCAACGTAGACAATCTCGACCGGGAGAAGATAACGAGCGTCAGAGGAATTTCCTTGTAGCTGTCGATCGCGATGGCAATATCACTGAGAATTGGTCGCAGTGGGATTCGCTTTTCAATCGTCCTCATCAGATCTATATCAATCCCTATGATCCTGAGCGTGCCGTATGGGTGGATGAACGAGGCGGAAACGGTGTGCACGAAGCAATCCTCAAGTTCAGCAATGACGGGAGCGAGCTCCTGTTACAAATGGAAGATCCCAATCCGGTGTTTGGTGAAGGCGGACCGAATCCACGTGAAAATCCGAACCCAGGGCCCTTAGATTTCGGGCAGAATGCAGTGCTTGCTTTCCTTCCAAATGGCGATTTTTTGTTGGGTGACGGTTACCAGAATGGTCGTGTCATTCGTTATAATTCGGACGGTAAATTTCTATCCGAGTTCGGATCGGTCGGAAGCGGACCAGGGCAGTTCGATTTAGTCCATGGAATTGCCGTGGACAAAGAGAATCGGGTTTATGTATCAGACCGGAGGAATCACAGGATCCAAATCTTTACTGAAGATGGAACACTCCTCGATGAGTGGCCGAATATCTGGGATCCCGTGGCCATTATGATTGACGTGAACGACTTTGTTTGGATTTTGGATGCGACGTTGAACCGCATTCTCAAGTACGATTTGGACGGTCAATTACTGGATTATTTCGGGACCTATGGCGAGGCGTCATCGCTCGGTCGTCCTGGATTTACCTGTTCAGACGATGCGGCAGTTGTAGAGGCAGGGCTTGATACGGACCATACTGGAGCTTGCGGTGGTTTTTCTCTTCCGCATCAGATGAGTGTTGACTCAGAAGGAAATCTTTACGTGGCACAGTTTGGTGGACCCTGGATTGATAAGTATGTACCAAAACCGGGAGCAGATCCCTCGAGGTTAATCGGTCAACCACTGGGGCATTGATTTTCCAGGGATTTAAAGAATGAGCAATAAAAGGGATCAGAGTAAAAATACATTAGATTTAGACAATAGATAGGCTAAAATTCCCGTATTTACTGGTCTGTAGGGATTGAGTTAGAGAAGGTTAGAAGTTTTTAGTCATCCTTGACTAGATATTTGGTACCAGCGGGCGGACTCGAACATATTTTAAAATCAATAAGTTACATTAAATTTTAGTTTTACCTACCATCCTACCTACCATAAACGTAATCCAGGTTAGCTTTTTGCTCTTTTACCCCCCCCCTGAAACACATTGAAGGTGCGGTGATAATTATAGCCCCGGGGTAGGCTTTCCCCTGCCTTAATAATTACAGTTGCCAACCCCATACTTAAAAGCTAATTTGGAAAAAAATTGGATTCAATTGATGATGAAGCCGTTGAAGATTGGCTTACTGGTGGTCGGCGTCCTCATAGTCGGGACACTCTTGACACTGCGCGTGACCGGGCTGCCGCCGGGGCATCCCAGTGCCGAGGAATACGCCAATGCCGGCCGGTCGGCCAAGCCGGGATTGTGGTTGACGGGGGAGGTTGTCCGTGAGGCAGTGACGAATTGGGACTGGGTCAACCAGTTCAGTGACCCGTTCGGCGAGAACGCAACCGAGCTTGAGACTCGTACTTGGTACGGTATCCCCCACTCCGTCACGGTCCTACTGGTTCCGCGTGGAGACAAACTCTACCTGATGTCGAGTGCGCAAACATTCAGATTGAACAAGGAGTTCCCATACGGCAAGGCGTGGTGGAGAAACGTCGAGCGTGATCCACGTGTGCGCCTGAAGATTGGCGAAAAGATCTACGAAATGACGGTGGTATTGATCCAAGACCGGGCCGAGGTTGCCCGATTGCGAGGGGGGAGAGACCCTATCGTGAAAGAGACGGATGCCGACGGGAACGAATACATCACTGAGGAGTGGCACTATTGGTGCGTTTTCCAGCGAAACGTGCCGGAATATGGGGGCGTGTCGACAGCTGCGAGTTCCAGTGAGTGATCTCACTCGGGGTGTTTCCTGATACTAAATCTAGTATCTTCTGCGTATGAATTTGATGGAGCTAATTAGTGCGAAGTAAGTTTCTTGCCTATCTTATCCTGAGCTTGCTTGCGGGGACGCATTCAGCTGTCGTTAGTGCGCAAGTGCAAGCCATTTACGATCAGGGCAGCAGTGCACTGACCCGACAATTGCAGCGACTCCAAACGACGGCCAGCGTCCTACACACTGGTGCTCACCCTGACGATGAGAATTCGGCACTGATTGCCTATCACGCGCGCCGCTTGTCTGCGCGTACGGCCTACTTGTCGCTTACGCGCGGCTCCGGTGGCCAGAACATTATCGGTGCGGAGCAGTCGGATGCGCTTGGAGTCATACGAACCGAGGAATTGCTGCAGGCGAGAAGGCTGGACGGCGCGCAGCAATTATTTACCCGCGCAAATGACTTCGGTTTTTCCAAGTACCGAACTGAAGCCTCCCAACTTTGGCCTGAAGAGACGCTACTTGGCGATATGGTTCGCGCAATCCGGATGTTTCGACCAACCGTCATCGTGTCACGCTGGAACGGGTCGCCTACAGACGGCCACGGGCATCATCAGTTTGCTGGCTACCTGACCCCATTGGCACTCGAGGCGGCAGCTGACCCGAATCGATTTCCTGATCAGATCGCAGACGGCCTTCGTTCCTGGCAGGTCCAGAAGCTGTACACGGGTCGACGCATCAATCCAAATGCGACAGACATGCCGTCTCTGGTTGTTAACACCGGAGAATACGATCCGGCTACCGGACGCAGCTACTTCGAGATCGGCATGCAGGGAAGGAGTCAGCAGAAGACGCAGCAAATGGGTTCACTGGAACTCCGTGGAAGGCAGCTATCTGGCCTGCAGCTGGTTAATTCTCAGCTTGACGCAAGCGGGAGGGAAAGGGAAAGCACTATCTTTACTGGAATCGATACTTCGATCAATGGACTCGCAATTTTCGAACAAGATGCGACTTCAACTTTCGCCGGCCTGCTAGCCGATTTGCAAACAGCAGCGGCCGAAGTGTTGTCGCAATATGACCCGCTCGAACCACAGGCATTGATACCTAAACTTGTCGAGGGGCTCGAAATCGCACGTGCAACGAGAGACGCTGCACTGGCATTGGAGTCGAAACGACTGCTCGACGAAAAAATAGAGGAACTCGAAACGACAATTTTACTGGCAGCCGGAGTCTACATCGATGCGCTGGCTGACGCTGAGACAGTTGTGCCCGGCAGTACCTTGACGGTCGCCGTCAGGACTTTTAGGCCCGACTCGTCTCCAGTGACGTTGACTGAGGCGCATCTGTCGCTGCCTTCAGGCTGGTCAGTATCTGCGTCCAGCGCCGACGCTCTCACTAATGAACGCGCTTACCGTCGCAGGGACCAGGCCGACACCGAAATGTTATTTGACGTTGATGTTCCTGATGATGCCACGCCAACGCAACCCTATTGGCTGGAGTTGCCGCGCGAGGGAGCTGCCTATGACTGGAGTGTGGCTGACAGTGCCCGGAATCAACCTTTTGCAGCACCACTATTGACCGCCATAGCCACGCTGGAGATCGGTAACACTCAGATCACAGTTCAGAAAGAGGTCGAGTATCGTCTGTTAGACCGCATCCGCGGCGAACTCCGACGACGAATCGACGTAGTACCCATTGTCTCGGTCGAACCTGCAACCGATCTTATGGTCGTGACCGCAGCTTCCATCAATGAACGCTACGAACTGCTGCTAACAATTCGAAATAATTCCAGTCAGGCTGTCAATGGTACTGCGCAGTTCGCTCTACCCAATGGTTGGATTTTGGAACCGCCTGCTATCGAATTCTCACTAGCGGCGGCACCAGGGACGACGACGCTCACATTTCAGGCATCCATGCCAGAGGGTGTCAGTGCTGGCGAATACAAACTGGCGGCAAGCGCAACTATCAATGGCGTCGAATATCGGCAGCTCATGCGCAAGATAAGCTACCCACATATTCGAACACATCGAATTTATCAACCCTCGGAAACGGAGTTCGAAGTTGTCGATACCAAGGTTGCCGCGGTCCGCGTTGGCTACGTGATGGGCAGCGGCGACAAAGTCCCCGAGGCACTACGCAGCCTCGGTCTCGAAGTAACCCTGCTAACTGACATCAATCTGACAACCGGTGACCTATCAAGGTTCGACACGATTGTGGTTGGCATTCGAGCGTCGCAAACTCGGGCAGCGTTCGTCGCCAATAATCAACGACTGCTCGATTTTGCCGAACAGGGCGGCAACTTAATCGTGCAGTATCAGCAGCCGGATTTTATCGCCCAGGGCCTCGCGCCTTTTCCCGCAAGTATGGATGGAGATGTCCGCGTTGTAGATGAAACTGCTCCAATTGTCATTCTCGAGCCAGACCACCCTGTATTCACTTTCCCGAATCAAATAACTGCACAAGATTTTGATGGCTGGGTCCAGGAGCGCAACAACTACAATTTTACCAGCTTCGATAGAAGCCGATACATTCCGCTAACAGAAGCCCACGATGAGGGCGAAGCAAACAGCGAAGGCGGAATGTTGTATGCAAAGATTGGCAAGGGCCACTACGTCTATACGTCTTACTCCTGGTTTCGACAACTGCCCCATGGCGTGCCTGGTGCCTATCGCTTATTTGCTAATCTTCTCAGCCTATCCGCCGCACCTTGATAATGATATCTATTGATGAGTGAAAAATTTCCGGCACAGGGACGGGGAGACTTGGTTTTATCACCTAACTTATTGATATAAAAGGATTTAATAAAAGCTTTCCCTAGCGCGTGTTACAACCAGTGTTACAATAAAACAGCGTCACTCCGCAGTGCTCCTAACGGGTGGACTCGTAATTATCTCTGCTAAGCTAGTGGGAAACAAATCCTTCCTTAGTTTTACCTAAGGCGGGTTCTTATTTCACCCTTGGGGGAGGCTTTGCCCTCTCTTAATAATTACAGTTGCCAACCCCATACTTAAGAGCTAATTTAGAAAAAATCAGTAAATAACGAGAGAAAATCATGAAAGACAAGACCTTGAAGATACTACTGGTGTTGATTTGCAGCGAAAATTGATCCAGTGATTGCATTGAACTTTGATCCATTATATAGGCAGCAATCATTAGCATGTAGTGGGTCAATCGAGCACGCAAATCAACAGGTATAGGGGGTTGTGTTACTTGTCATTCCTATAATGACCAGGGTGGCAATGTCGGACCAGCCCTCGATGCAGTGTCTTCCCGCCTGAACGGTGATGCATTGGAGCGGGCTCTGCTGAATCCCTCCGCTTCCATTGTCAGCGGTTACGAGGCCAGGGTAGTAGAACGGCAAGATGGTAGCGTGATTCAAGGTCGCTACCGCAACGATTCGGACCTGGCTGTGCAGATCCAGAGCGAAGATGGCACAAGATGGGTGACATATTTTAAAGACCGGGTAAAATCAGTAACAGCTTCCGATGAATCTTTGATGCCCGACGTCTATTCGGACCTGGGTGCGGCGGAACAACAGCTGATGACGTTTTTTAAATCTCTCTGAACTGGAGATCGACTAATGAATAAACTTGCAGGAATGTTACTTTGTATTGTGGCTGCCGTGGTTTTTACCGCTAGTGCTGACAAGCCGTTTACCGCCGACCAGGAATTCGGCGCACCGATGCCATCCGAGGGGCAGGCGCTCTCCCTAACAGAGGCCATCGCCAACCTGGATACAAGTACTGACCAGTTTGTGAAGGTCATGGGCCAGGTAACCGAAGTCTGTCAGGCCAGAGGTTGCTGGATGATCCTGCTAGATGGAGACACCTACGCACGAATCACCTTCGAAGACTACGGCTTCTTTGTTCCTATGCAGACCAGCATGCAGCGCTCGGTGGTTTACGGGGTGTTGAGTGAACACATGTTAAGCGGCGAGCAGGCCGATCACTTCGCACAGGATGCCGGCGCACAATCCACCCTGAAGTTGGAAGGCGAAGTAAAAGAATATTCAATCGTTGCCCGTGCGGTACAACTGGAAAACAGATCATAAAACCTTTTGGCCCTGGTGTTTATAACTAAACAACCCGGCTGGCTCTACTTATAACGGGAGGACCAATTCGGTCTTCCCTTTTTTGTTTATAGAAAACCGCTTAATGGTGACTTACATGGAATTCAATGCTGCTGCGATACCCTCAATAGTCGTTAACTACGGAATGCAACTGGTTGCCGCCGTTGCGACCTTGGTCGTTGGGCTTTACCTGGTGAAATTCGTGATCCGTTTGATTACGAAAAGTTTTGAGAAGAGTGAAGTCGATGCTTCCTTGAAAACTTTTCTCACCAGCATGGTTTCCATACTGTTGCGAGTCATGGTGTACATCACCGCGCTGGGCATGCTCGGTGTAGAGATGACTTCCTTCATAGCCATACTCGCTGCCGCTGGTTTGGCCGTCGGCATGGCCCTGTCGGGTACTCTACAGAACTTCGCCGGCGGGGTAATGATTCTTCTGTTCAAGCCTTATAAGGTCGGCGACTACATAGAGGCACAGGGCTACGAGGGAACCGTTAAAGAAATCCAGATATTCGTTACGGTGCTGACCACATCGGATAACAAGACGGCCCTGATTCCAAACGGTCTCCTGGCAAACGATGCCATGATCAACTATTCGACCCAGTCTACCCGGCGTGTCGACTGGACCTTCGGTATCGCATATGGCGACGACCTAGACAAGGCCTACGATGTGTTGAACCGGTTAATTGCCGCCGATGACCGCATCATGCAGGAGCCTAAACCATTTATGGCTGTAGCGGAGTTAGGTGACAGTTCTGTAAACATTGCTGTTCGGGTCTGGGTCAACGCATCAGATTATGGAAAGGTTAAATTCAAGATGAATGAAGAAGTGTATCGCACGTTTGACAGCGAAGGACTGTCTATTCCCAATCCACAATTGGACATTCATATTCAACAAACAAACGCAAACTAGAACAAACTAAGAAAGAATAAATAACAATACTGCAGACTAAGCAGAAAAACTTCTTTAGGTTTTTCTGCTCTAGAAGGTTGATCTAACCTTGAGCACAAATTCCGCTCCGGTGGTGTAGCAGGGATTCTCAATTTCAATCAGATCTCGATCGCGCAGATAACCGTTGTAGCGCTTACGTAGCATACAATTTTCGCTATCCAGAGCGTTGTTGATTTCAAATCGATAGGTCAAATTTGCAAAACCTACTTTCTCGGCAAAGAAAGTCAAATTTGGTTGCATTTTTCCGCCGTTGTAGAACACCACATTGTCGATATCATACTGGACTCTATTTCCACCGGTGCCACCCATCTCTCCAAATCCTTCCTGATAGTTCAGGCCAAAACTGAGATTTCTTTCAGGAATGTCCTGACGATAACCTAAGCGGAACCCACCGCGATCAAAAGGTATTATTGTGCGCTTTTTTGCGATTAGCGGATCATAGATATATGCGTCTTCCAGATTGAGTCCGGCAGTAATGACTGCCTGCGGAAGATTGAGGAAACCTAATCGAATACTGGCATTAAGATACAGCCCGAAAACCTTTCCGTCGCCCACATTCCCATTGGCACTAAGCAGGTTTTGGGGGTCTGGCGAGATATCGACTTTCCCTATGGAATCGCGCACATCGTAATAGAAAAATCTGGAATTCAGTACGCCACCATCGTTCGGCAGCCGGTAATCGAGATTAACGTTGTAACGCCAGGTTTGTTCCTGTTCCAACTCAGGGTTTCCAGCAACAGTGTTCTGATCATCATCCTGTGGATTAACGCCGGCCGAGAAGTCTCTAAAACTAAGCTGAGAAACATCTTTCTCTGCCGACACACGCAATTGCAGGCTTCGGCTTATATCGAAACGAAAATCTAACTTTGGTTTAACAAAATCAAAATCTCGTTTTTTATTCACATCACTCGATTGTTCAATTTCTGACACTTCGTACAATAAACTGCTTTCCAATGACATACGCTGATTGATCTGCCAATTGTGAGTGGCGAAGCCTTCTGCCCGAACTTCTTCCACCTCAGAAATTGCATTGGGCACAGAAATTGGACGCAGGCCACCGAAATCCGGAGAGGTAATGCCCGGCACATTTAATCCCAGACGCAACGAAGAATCTTGAATTGTTTGTGCGCCTTCAACACCAATCTCCAGACTTTGACCTTCTTGCAGACCCCAGCCGTAGGAGGTTCTTACAATACGTTCCCGATAGCGACTTCGGGTATCCAGAAAAAGGTTTTTCGTCTCGGGCTGCCCCAGAGCAGATGAGGCAAACCGTTCGCGCGTGCTGGCATTGTTTCGCTCATTAACAATAAACAACAATTTGTATTTACTGCCATTGGAAAAACTGTGCTCATAGTCGCCACCAAATTCCCAGTTGTTTGACGTGGACGGGGCATCTTCGCGTTCTATGGAAACCGATACTGGCGAGCTTTGATAATCAGTTATAGTTCTAAGTAAATCGGAAGGCGGATCGTTCTCGCTGTATAAAGCATTGAACGCAATTCGATCATCAGGTGTAGCCTGATAGACTAAGTTTGTATTAAACCGATAGTTGGTCTGTTCAGTATACCGATCAAAAGCCCGGGTCTCGTTCAGAGAGCGATCTGCCAGCAGGCTAGTTTCAAAGCTTTCCTGCAAAGGATGGCAATTGCCCCACCAGTTACCACCGTTGCAACCAGAACGTACATCCGCACTCAGAAGATAATCGAGCTGGCCTGTTTGGCCGCTGTAGGAAATGGTACCGAGTGGCTTTAGTTCGCCATCATGAAATCGGGTAAAACCTAGTTCTGTTGAAATATTCGACGTTGATCGCTCTCCCTTCAACACAATATTAACCAGTTGCCCTGTGTTGCGAAGATCGAGATCTCCCGAAGTGCCGCGGATGATTTCAATATATTCCACCTGATCGGCTGAGATTCGATCCAACTGGCTGCTGGCTTCGTTGGCCTTGCCCGCCAATCGCTTGCCGTTAATCAGTATCTGACCCTCGGCTCCAAGTCCGCGATCATTACCCCCAAAGCTGGGAACCTGATTGCCCTCAAGAGCAAGCCCGATACCCGGAATACGATTCAGCATATCGCTGACTGATACGGCACCGTATTCGGCGAAATAGGAAGCTGGGTAAGTAACAGTAGCATCGTCTTCAGGAAGCTCCTGCGCCAAGGCAAGGCCCGAGAATACCAAACAAACTGCGGCTGTTACATAGGTATAGCGGGTCTTTACTGCCATGTTTTATTACTCGGTTTGATTTTTCGGAGCACTCTCAAATTCAGGGCGCTAATCAGGACTTCATAGGACGGTATAAAACACTGATCTGGTGCGGACGGGGAGACTTGAACTCCCACACCTTACGATACTAGAACCTAAATCTAGCGCGTCTACCAATTCCGCCACGTCCGCACGGCTAAAAATCAGTGGAGAAATTCCACTCAGAAGGGCGCGTATTATACCGGAACCTTCACTTTTGCCAAGAACGCCGTGGTGGCCATGCGAGACAGCCGATCTCAAGCTATAATTAAGTATCAAATTGTAAATATGAACCAGAACCCCCAAGGAAACCATCATGTCTCATCTTGAAGTCACCCTCGAAAATGGAATCGCTACGCTTACCATGAACCGACCCGAGGCTCGGAATGCGCTCAGTATGGAAATGCGTTCAAAACTAAATGATACATTGCATGATATTGAAAATGACTCCACCGTGCGCTGCGTGGTTCTCAAAGGCGCTGGTGAGCATTTCATGGCCGGAGGTGACGTCAAAGGAATGGGAGAGTCAATCAAGAAGTCATCCGCGGAGATACGCAAGGAATTCATGCTCAGAATACATGACCTCCATCCTATTATGTTTGCCATGCGACGCATGCCCAAACCCATTATCGCCAGTTGTCGCGGCGCTGCCGCTGGTGCGGGAGTAAGCTTCGCCCTCGCATGCGATCTAGTCATCGCGGCTGAAGACGCTTTTTTTACTCTCGCCTACTGCAAAATTGGGACAAGCCCGGACGGTTCCTCATCGTTTCACCTACCTCGTGCGGTAGGAATCAAGAAGGCAATGGAAATCGCTCTGCTCGGTGATCGCTTTGATGCGCAGATGGCGCAAAATATAGGAATGATTAATTTTGTCGTCCCAACTGATGACCTGGAAATTGAAACCACCAAGCTTGCCGCACGACTCTCTAATGGCCCAACGCACGTTTACGGTAACACCAAGGCACTGTTCTATCGCTCTCTCGAAAGTGAATTCGAATCGCAATTGCAAGCGGAAGCGGACTATTTTTCCGATTGCGCTTCTAGGGCTGATTTCAAGGAAGGCGTTACAGCGTTTATTGAAAAACGCAGTCCTGTCTTTAAGGGCAACTAAATAGATTAAGCTAAAAGCTGCCAGGGACGCTCTGAACTCGTTGCAGCGCTTCAAAGCTTTCCTGCAACCGGTACAGACTTTCGTTAATCTGGAGCCGATGAGCATTAACCGATTCCATAGATTCCTCTATATATTCGAGCCTGCCCACCAAACCCAGTACTGTCGAGTCACCACTGGTTAATGATAGTCGAATAGATTCAAGGTCCGAACGCATCGAGGACAATTCATCAACGTTGGCATTCAGGCCAGTGACCGACCGCACCAATACTTCCATTTCATTGGTAAGACTATTAATTTGGGTCTCATTAGCCATCAGCGATTGATTCGTACTAGCAATTGCTTGGCTGTTGGTCGCTGTAGTTTCATCCTGACCATCGTTTGACATCTTGAGCCTAGCAATTTCACTTTGAAATTCTTCAAACTCGCGATTATTGGCGCGCCAGTTCGCCCATAACAAGTCATATTGCTCAATGGTCCTATTGATGTTGTCCATAAGATCGTTGTCTGACTCTTCGGCCGTTTCGCCAGCCAGAGCCAACCGAACTTCTAGGTCTCCAATTCGTAACTCAGACTGCCGAAGCGTATTTTGATATTCCCCGTAAAAATAATAGGCGCCATAACCTCCAACCACCACACCTAAGGTTAGAAGGATCAGCATGATCCGCACGGGCCAAGTGCTAACTTCCACCTTTCGCGTGTAGTAGCTCGGTCGCACGATTTCTTGGCTTTGAGCCCGCTTGTTGCTTCGATGGGAGGCAACATCATCGCGCTCTGGGACCAGAGGCGGGATGTCTTTCAGATCGTCTTTTTCGCTCATGACAGCCCATTATCCTAAAAATCTGCTAAGCACGCCATCCCATCGTTCTACCTGCAGTAGATGACGAACCACAGAACCTAATGATAACATCGTAGCTACTTGCTTGTGCCTATAGTAAGTATCGCAAGAAGTACGAAAACAATGAGATTCAACTAATGGGGAGTCCCTGCTATGGAATTCGAAAATCTGATCTCCTATCTATTTCGCTGGATTCATTTTTTTGCCGGCGTGGCATGGATAGGCTTACTGTATTACTTCAATTTTGTCCAAACCGAATATTTCAAGGAAACTGATGCTGCTGCTAAATCTTCGGCCATATCAAAGTTGGTACCCCGCGCATTATGGTGGTTCCGCTGGGGCGCAATGCTTACATTTCTTTCCGGACTTGCTCTTGCAGGATACATGGCCAGCGCCATTAATTACTACATTGTAGTGGGAATGCTACTTGGAACCCTGATGTTCCTGAACGTATGGCTAATTATATGGCCCAACCAGCAAACAGTTATCGCCTCGAACAATCAAGTAATTGGCGGCGGCGAGGCATTGCCGGAAGCAGCAGGTTCTTTAGGTAAAGCAGGCCTAGCGTCCCGCACTAACACTTTATTTTCGATACCCATGCTTTTCTTCATGGGAGCCTCGGCGCATCTAAGCGGGGTGGGGCGCATCCCTATAACGTCAGAAGGCGGCACTAGTTTACTGGCGATCATACTAACACTGGTAATAATAGCCGCTCTTCAACTCAATGCTATCAAGGGAAAGACCGGGCCGATGACAAGCGTTGTAGGTGTTATCCATTGTGGAATCGGGCTAGCCGCAGCTTTACTGATTATGATCGAATTTCTATAAAGCCCTATCCGTCAATACAAAAAAGCCGAGCTAATAGCTCGGCTTTTTTGTATTTCTGATATTTCACAAAGTTTTGGGAGTTAACTGAGTCCAGGACTCCCAAAATATTTTTTTACATCATGCCAGGCATTCCTCCACCCATACCTCCCATATCAGGCATGGCTGGCGCCTTTTCCTCCGGTAATTCAGAAACCATCGCTTCCGTAGTAATCATTAAGCTAGCCACAGAACCGGCGGCCTGTAAAGCGGCTCTGGTAACCTTTGCAGGATCAAGGATACCCATCTCAATCATGTCACCATATTCACCGGTGGCGGCATTGAAGCCATAATTACCTTTACCAGCGCTTACTTTATCTAAAATCACCGAGGCTTCTTCACCGGAGTTGGAAACGATCTGACGCAGAGGCGTAGTTACAGCTTTGAGTAACAAGGCAATACCTACATTTTGGTCTTCGTTATCGCCTTTGAGGCCTGAAACTTTTTGCAGAGCTCTTACTAGAGCAACCCCGCCTCCAGGCACAACTCCTTCTTCCACCGCGGCACGGGTTGAGTGAAGAGCATCTTCAACCCGGGCTTTCTTCTCCTTCATTTCTATTTCAGTACTAGCGCCCACTTTGATAACCGCCACACCACCAGCTAGCTTAGCTACACGTTCCTGCAGCTTCTCACGATCATAATCGGAAGACGTTTCTTCAATCTGGGCACGAACTTGAGCAACTCGGCCCTCAATGTTCTTAACCTCACCGCCACCATCAATGATTGTAGTGTTCTCTTTGTTGATCTGAATACGCTTGGCTGAACCAAGGTCCTCAAGAGATGTGCCTTCCAGGTCCAACCCAATTTCTTCAGAAATCACTGTGCCACCGGTTAGGATACCAATATCTTCCAGCATGGCCTTTCGACGATCCCCGAAACCAGGCGCTTTTACAGCTGCCACTTTCACAATACCGCGCATGTTGTTTACAACCAGCGTCGCTAGTGCCTCGCCTTCTACGTCTTCGGCAATAACCAATAACGGACGGCCTGCTTTCGCCACATTTTCCAGTAGCGGCAACATATCACGAATATTAGATATTTTTTTATCAAAGAGCAGGATGAAAGGATTTTCTAGGTCAGCACTCATGTTGTCCTGATTGTTAATGAAGTATGCAGAAAGGTAGCCACGATCGAACTGCATTCCTTCTACTACGTCGAGTTCATTTTCCAATCCTGACCCATCTTCAACAGTAATCACGCCTTCTTTGCCAACCTTGCCCATTGCTTCGGCAATAATGGCGCCAACGGCTTCATCGGAGTTGGCTGATATTGTCCCTACTTGGGCGATCGCCTTTGTATCAGTGCAAGGCGTAGACAACGCTTCCACTTCTTTAACCATCGCAACAATGGCTTTATCGACACCACGCTTGAGATCCATTGGATTCATGCCTGCTGCAACAGACTTTAACCCTTCGTTAAGAATTGACTGGGCAAGCACAGTTGCCGTGGTAGTTCCATCGCCAGCTATATCAGAAGTCTGAGAAGCGACTTCCTTAACCATTTGTGCACCCATATTTTCGAACTTGTCTTCGAGTTCAATTTCCTTAGCCACAGATACGCCATCTTTTGTAACTGTTGGAGCACCAAATGACTTATCCAGAATTACGTTGCGACCTTTCGGGCCCAGAGTCACTCTTACCGCGTCAGCAAGAACGTTTACACCCGCTAATAGTTTTTGGCGCGCTGAATCGCCGAATTTTATGTCTTTAGCCATTTTTAATAATTCCTATCTTGTCTATATGATTTGTAAGATCGAATAATTGTTAGTTTCCTATCTAGGACTCAATAACACCAAATATTTCGCTTTCATTTAAAATCAGTAACTCTTCGTCGCCAATTTTTACAGTGTTGCTGGAATACTTACCGAACACAATGATGTCACCTACTTCAACATCTACCGGTTGTACTTTGCCGTTTTCCTGAAGCTTTCCAGGTCCAACAGCAAGAACTTCGCCCTGCGCTGGTTTCTCAGTGGCCGAACCTGGCAGCACGATTCCTCCCGCTGTGGTTGTTTCTTCTTCCATGCGTCGCACCACGACACGATCTTGTAAAGGCCGGATATTCATTACTTATCACTCCTAAATCAAAAGGTTTGATTAACAGAACTGGAACAAAATGGAAACCCCGGTCCAGTTACTAGGGAGGCCATCTTCAATACCACTCTGTTGCCACAGACACTGGACTGCAAGTGTTTAAAGCTGGTCAATTGTTGAACCCTAGATGGGGATATTTGAGAAAAATTCAATGGCTTGAAGCCAATTATAGATGTTTTTTTTTGGTTTTTTGACCCTTTAATTTTATCTCTTTGATTTTTAAGGAAATTAATTATCACGAAAGCTAATCTTTCGAGTGATTTTTGTTAGATTCGCCTCCTGATATGGTCAGCTCCTCTTCAGAATATTGTCCTTCGTAGACTTTACCTGAATGCGCTGTATGTGGGCCGGTACTACTTGATCGGAAACTGAAGCTATTTCCCCCCTCCATGGGACCTAGGGTATTGACAACATTCATCCCGATTATGTGCTGAGCAATGGGGCGCCTAAGTGGACCGGTGAGGAGAACAAAACCCAACGTATCAGTAATAAAACCTGGGGTAAGTAGCAACGCTCCCGCACCAGCCAACAACATTCCTTCAATAATCTCTTGTGCTGGCAATTCACCAGATTGCAACCTTTGGTTTGCACGCATTATTGTGGACAATCCCTGCCGCTTCAGAATAGCTAAACCAATGACGGCTGTCAGCACGACCAGGCCCAAAGTAATGAGCCCACCGATCCTGTCGGCCACCCCAAAAAGCAGTACCATTTCCGTCAAAGGAATAAAGATAAAAATAATTAGGAAGAACTTCACTCTTAACTCCTGTTCAACAACTCAAGCACACTCTATCATGATCCAACTGGGGATAAACCTGCAAACTCGGAGTTTTCTGATCAACATCAACAACAAAGAAAAAATTTGGCAAATCGTTCATCAAATCCCCTCGGGGAAAGTTGCCAGTTACGGCCAAATCGCTAAGCTGGCTGGACTCCCCGGCTATGGACGCTATGTAGGCTATACCATGAAAACTTTACCAACGAGCACTAAGTTACCTTGGTATCGGGTCGTAAATTCTCAGGGATCGATTTCTTTTAAGAAAGGTACAAAGCAATACTTGTTACAGAAATCTTTGCTGGAAAAAGAAGGAATTGTTTTTATCAAAGGAAAATTTCCAATGAGCAAGTTTGGTTGGGCTTAGGGTACAGAGTAATTCTGGGCGTACTGCAAGCAAAAATAATTTTTATTCTTCTGCTGTAACGCTACCTAAGGAAACGTCTGCGAGGCCACTGCGGATCATATACCAAAACAGCAAAACTCCAGGAAAAGCTAGGAAAGTAGTAAGCAAATAGAAATTCACATAACCCAAACCTTCTATAAGCCCTCCAGCGGTAGTCCCGGTAAGAAACCTTCCCGCAATGCTGGCAAGTGCTGAAAGCAAGGCATATTGAGTTGCAGTAAATCGTAGATTACACAATGCTGATAAATATGCGACCACTGTCACGCCCCCAATACCACTTGCAAAATTTTCAAAGCCAACCGCCGCTGCCATACCGATATTAGTATGGCCAACTAAAGCTAAAGCAGCAAAACTGAAGTTTGAAACGGCCATGAGAATCAGGCTTATCAATACTGAGTGTTTTAGCCCTACGCGCACATACATGATGCCGCCAATAAAAATTCCGACAAGAAAGGCAATAAATCCAAAACCAACATCATAAAAAGCAATTTCTTCATTACTGAAACCTAAATCATCAAACAAGAGACGCAAGGTGAGATTTGCAAGCGTGTCTCCTATTTTATGAATTAATACAAAGGAAAGAACCAACCATGCTCCTTGCCGCTTAATAAATTCAATAAGTGGATTAAAATAATTGATTAAGGCATGCGACAATCCTGTGATTGCAACTGGTTCAACATGGCGCTTGGGTTCTCCCATGAACACTCCAACCAAAATTGCTGGTAACGCGAAAACAGCACAGGAGATATAGGCAATAGACCAGCCAAAGCGACCGGCAAGGATTAGGGCCAGCGCCCCAGTTGAAGCAGCACCGATCCGCCAGCCATATTGAGACATACCCGAGCCAGTACCCAGTTGATAAGGCTCCAATAGTTCAATGCGATAAGCATCAATAATAATATCTAGCGTGGCGCCTAAAACACCTAAAGAAATTGCCGCGATGGCTACCGTGGACAAAGCCCGATTCGGATCGACTGCTCCTAAGAAAGTAACAGCCAGAATTACCAAAAGACTAATAACCCAAAGCCAAGAGCGCCTTTGCCCAAAACGGCCGATGATTGGGAGTTTTACATTGTCAATTAGCGGAGCCCACAGAAATTTAAAGTTATATGCTAAGAAAGTTAATGCAAAAGCTGTCACTGCACTTTTTGAGATGCCATCTTGTGCCAATCGTGTCGTTAGGGTTGCCCCGATCAGAGCAAACGGAAAGGCTGAAGATATACCTAGAAAAAATGCCGCTAGAGGTTCTGCTTCGACATAAGGACGGACACTTTGAGGCAACAGCCAATTTCGCCAACCTTCCATTACTCTATTTTCAGATGATGACATTACAGCGGACCTTCTAGAAAGAGTTGAGTGAAGTATCGCTAGCTAGTCACGAAAATTGTTGTACTGCAGAGGAATTTCGAGCTTTTCTTCTTTTAGCATGGCGATTACTTTCTGCAAATCATCCCGCTTCTTTCCTGATACTCGCAACTTCTCACCCTGTATCGCTGTTTGCACTTTCAGTTTCGCATCTTTGACCATTTTTACGATCTTGCGGGCTACATCTGACTCGATGCCCTGTTGAACCTTTACCATCATAGTAGCTTTTTGACCGGACACCTGAATATCCCCTTCTATTAAGCTTTTGGTATCCACCCCTCTTTTAATAATTTTCCCTCGTAAAACATCGAGCATTTGATGCACCTGAAAGTCGACCTCGGCCGAAACTGAGATAGCTGTCGGGCTTACTGATTCGAACTTGGCATCAATACCCTTGAAATCGAACCGGGTGCCGACTTCACGATTGGCTTGATCAATTGCATTAGCAATTTCATGCATGTCTACTTCTGATACGATGTCAAATGATGGCATTCTCTCGATCTTCCTCTTAACTGATACTATCTAAAAGCCCAAGCAGTTACTGGCATAGTTGAAACAGTCTATCACTACCCGTAGTTGAACTTAATAGCAAAATATCCGAACAGCGCTGAAGGAAAGCTAGGATATTATCAGGTTATCAGTAATAATTATGGCGGTTATAACATGAAGCAATTTATTTAGGAGTTCGCGAGTTCTAGCATATAATTCTGGCAGAACCTCGCAGGATCCTAAATTTTGCCCTTACTAATTCAAATTGTGGAAACATAATTTATTACGCACTTATTCGAAAACTTTCCTCTTGATTTTATCCAAACATCTATTGCTACTCGGCTTTTTGGTAATAATTACCGGGGCAAGTGTATTACTTTCTCTTTTAAGTGGTAGCGTCGAACTAAGTTTTTTGCAATTAGTTGGTGAGTTATTCCGCCCACAGGACCGGCTTGAATACCAGGTGCTATGGGAAATTCGGATCCCGCGAACTCTCGCTGCGTTCACTACCGGCGGATTACTTGCATTATCTGGCGTAATTATGCAGGTGTTATTGCGAAACCCACTGGCTGATCCATATATTCTTGGTATCTCCGGTGGTTCAGCAGTTGGTGCTCTGTCTGCGATTCTATTAGGCTTAAATAGCTTCTGGTTAAACAATGCCGCATTTGCGGGAGCACTATTTTCTATTTTCCTAGTATTTGGTATTGCCAATAAATTTGGCAGATGGTCCGTTACCCGCCTATTACTCACTGGAGTGGTCGTTTCGGCAGGATGGGGTGCCGTCATAAATATTTTGCTTACTACAAGCTCTACGAACAATGTGCAGAGCATGCTGTTTTGGCTAATGGGGGATTTGAGCCAAAGCACTGTAGGGCTGAAACATGGTTTACTATTACTGGTGGCGGTACTGGGCGGGCTCTATGTCGCCCGTTCGCTCAATGTGTTGGCTCGGGGGGAACTGGTGGCCACGAGTTTAGGTGTCAACATCGATGCCCTTCGCCTATTGCTTTATTTCGCTGCTTCCATATTTACAGCCACCGCGGTAACGATAGCTGGATCAGTTGGTTTTGTTGGTCTGGTAATACCGCATGCATTGAGAATGCTTGGGGCGAGAGATCATAGAATATTGCTGCCCTACTCGATCCTTCTTGGTGGGAGTTTCCTAGTTATTGCCGATAGTTTGGCGCGAACTCTAATAGCTCCCCAGCAACTCCCAGTTGGAGTGGTAACGGCAATTATAGGTGTTCCCAGCTTTATTATTATTTTACGTAGCACAATTACCAAATGATGCCGTGTCTTGAAATCAAATCGCTAACTCTCCGCATCGAAGACAAAATTTTAATTCGAGATCTGAACCTAGCTGTTAATTCCAATGAAAGATGGGGTCTATTAGGCAGAAACGGTGCTGGTAAAACGTCACTATTACATACCATTATCGGCATAAAAAAATACAACTCTGGTTCCATCCAAATTGACGGTAAAGAGGTAAGTAGCCTCGCTAGATCATACGCCGCGGCACGCGTGGGCATTCTGTTTCAGGAGGGCATAGATATTCTACCAGGTACCGTTTTTGAGACAGTAATGCTTGGCAGGCACCCCCATGTCCAGTCAGTACTTAAAGATGATCCAAGAGATATCGAGATTGCCCGAGGTGCTCTCCGAGACCTAAATTTAGACGGGCTGGAAGAACGCCAAATAGATACGTTATCTGGAGGAGAGCGTCAACGTGTAGCCTTGGCTATGTTAATCACCCAAATGCCTCAGCTTTACTTACTAGACGAACCTAGCAACCACCTTGACGTCGCCAATCAGGTACAATTATTAGGGCATCTTCAAAGAAGGGTTTCGCAGCTCTCGGCAAGCCTGCTCATGGCGACACATGATATTAATCTTGCAGCACGTTTTTGTGACAATATCGTGTTGCTAATGAAAAATGGTGAATATTTGTCAGGGCCGAATCAGGACATACTGACAGAAAAAAATCTGTCACGTGCATACGATTGTCCGGTTCGGTCGATCAGCACCGAGGGTTTTACATTACATTACCCTTATTAAATCAAAAAAGTGCTGGTCAATCTCAATCACCCCAAATTATGCGATTGAAACCTCAGATTAAAAGGTGATGGACATCAGTTAATAACCTTGCCAAATAACTGCCAAACAATCCGCCATCTACTCCATTGACGACGCTGTGATCATAAGACAGAGTCAGCGGCAATATTTTTCTTGGACGAAACTCGCCTTCAAAGTAGACCGGTTTCATCTGGGTCTTGGCCACTCCGAGAATGGCCACTTCCGGAGCGTTTACAATTGGAATAAATCCAGTCCCACCGATGGCACCAAGACTAGATATAGTGAAACAAGCGCCCTGCATTTCTTCCATGGTTAGTCGACGGTTTTTTGCCTTCTCAGTTAATTCCATGACTTCGGCTGCCAGCTGCCAGATAGATTTTTGATCGACGTCTCTAATTACCGGCACTAAAAGCCCTGCATCTGTAGCCACAGCCACCCCAATGTGTATATATTTCTTCTGAATAATGTATTCTCCGGAAGAATGGGACGAAACATTAAACTGAGGGTACTTCTGAAGAGCTTTCCCACAGGCTTTTAAAAGAAACGGCATAAAGGTTAACTTGACCTCTTTTTGTTCCGCCTCTGCCTTGAGTTCTTCCTGAAAGGCCTCGAGATCTGTAACGTCTGCTTCATCAAACTGTGCCACATGAGGAACAGCAGCCCAGTTACGGTGCATATTCGCAGTCGTAACTTTCTGCAGCTTAGAGCGAGGCACCTGCTCGATTTCTCCGAATTTACTAAAATCGATATCGGGCACCGAATTTGTCAAAGTTACTTGACCTACCGGTGTATTGATTCGGCTCTTAACAAATGCATGAATGTCTTCTTTCAAAATCCTTGATTTTGCGCCCGTACCCGTTACCTGTTTCAAATCAACGCCGAGTTCACGTGCCTGTTTACGTACGGCTGGCCCTGCATAGACACGCGACCTGGACGAGAATACGATCGGTTCTGGCTCGGGGTTCTGAATAGCCACCACAGGCTGTGGTGCTATTGCAGGAGCTGTGGAAGGTGTCTGGGCTTCGTCTGCCAATTCAGATTTCAAAGGCTCTGCTGCTTTTTGAACCTCAACATTAAGCTCAGTGTGGCTCGATAACAGCCGAAGAATCGGTGAACCGGTTTTAACCTTGTCACCGAGTGCGAGTAGCAATTCCTCCACTTGCCCCGCTATCGGTGCGGGAACTTCCATGGCTGCCTTATCGCTTTCAAGTGTAATAAGAGCATCATCCTTTGCAATCGAATCCCCAATGGCTATATGTAATTCGATTACATCCACTTCTTCCTCGGTTCCCAGGTCAGGTACTTCAATAACGCTGGATGATGTCTTTTCTGAAGCGCTCTCGTCTTTTTTGGAAACCTCTGCTTCCACTGCTTCCTCTTCGCTAGAACCCTTCTCAACGTCTCTTTGCACAATGCTTGATTCATCTGAAGCAGGCTCATTCACCTTTAAGGTGAGTATTTCATTGCCTGTGATAACCTGATCACCCAGGTTTACCGCTATGCTCTCAACTATCCCCGCCAAAGGCGCGGGTATTTCCATTGCTGCCTTGTCGCTTTCTAGTACCAGCAAAGAGTCATTCTCAGCAACACTTTGGCCCACTGAAACTAATAATTCAATGACCTCAACCTCGCTGGCTTCTCCCAGATCCGGAACTGTAATGATTTCAACTGCCAATGAAATGCACTCCTGAGGTGACTTTCGCTATCATTTCTACGCAGGTTACCAGTTACTGAGTCAGAGGGCTTACCTTGTTCTTGTCTATGCCTGACTTTTTCATGTAGTCCGTGATGGCTTTAGCTGTTAGCACTTTGACATCCTTAAGTTCTGTCAAAGCAGCTAGAACGATAAATTTACTGTCAACTTCGAAAAAATGTCGCAATTGCTCTCTACTGTCGCTTCTGCCGAAACCATCGGTGCCTAGCACTCGGTAAGAATCTGGCACGTATTCACGAATCTGATCGGAATAGACTTTCATATAATCGGTGGCCGCAATCACAGGTCCACTCTGTTTCTCCAATTGCTGGGTAACAAATGACTTCTTGGATTTCTTCTCGGGATACAACATGTTCTCCCGAGATACCTCCAGTGCCTCTCTGCGCAGCTCGTTGAAACTGGTAACACTCCACACGTCAACAGACACGGAAAATTGTTCACGCAGAATTTTAGCAGCCTTGCGAACTTCCCGAAGAATTGTCCCACTCCCCAGTAATCGTAATCTCAGATTTTTATCTACGCTTTTTGAGACTTGATAGTCTTTGGCATCTCCATCTTCGAGCAGATACATCCCTTTGATTATGTCTTCTTCTACTCCCTTTGGCATCGCAGGCTGCTGATAGTTCTCATTCATTGTTGTGATATAGAAAAATACAGACTCCATATTTACATACATCCGTTTCAGCCCGTTATAAATAATAACTGCCAATTCATAAGCATAAGTTGGATCGTAATTAACACAGTTTGGAATTGTTGAAGCAAGAACATGGCTGTGCCCATCCTGGTGCTGCAAACCTTCCCCATTGAGTGTAGTGCGTCCGGCTGTAGCTCCTATCAAGAATCCCCGTGCCTGAGAATCACCTGCGGCCCAGCACAAATCACCCACTCGCTGGAATCCAAACATCGAGTAATAAATGTAAAAAGGAATCAAAGGAAAATTATTCACACTGTAAGAAGTAGCAGCTGCCAACCAGGCTGAAAAGGCTCCGGATTCAGTTATACCCTCCTCCAGCATCTGGCCCTTTTTGTCTTCTCGATAAAATGTGACCTGCTTAGAGTCTGCCGGATCGTATAGCTGTCCAACGGCCGAATAGATGCCTAACTGCCGGAACATCCCTTCCATTCCGAAGGTACGAGCTTCGTCGGGAACAATTGGTACCACTCTTTCACCAAATGCTTTGTCTTTGCAAAGGGTACTGAGTATGCGCACGAAAGCCATCGTGGTAGATTGCTCTCGGTCACCACTACCTTGTAACTGGTTATCGAACGCATCGATAGAAGGAGCCTTTAAGGCATAAGTCTCTATTCTGCGTTGGGGTACAGCTCCCCCTAGAGATTCGCGTACTTTATGCATGTACTTAAGTTCGAGACTCTTTTCGGGTGGTCGGTAGTACGGTACTTCTTCAAGTTCGGTATCTTTAATCGGGATACCGAATCTATCACGAAATTTCTTGAGAGATTTAATATCGAGTTTCTTAACCTGGTGTGAAGCATTCAGAGCTTCGGCAGCAGCACCGAACGCATATCCCTTAATTGTTTTTGCCAAGATCACAGTAGGTTTACCGTTGGCTTTTACTGCTTGAGCATAGGCTGCATACACTTTGTAAGGGTCATGACCTCCGCGATTTAGCGCCATGATATCGGAGTCCGAGAGATGTTCGACCATTTTTAATAACTCTGGACTCTTTCCAAAGAAGTGTTCGCGGGTATAGGAGCCACCCCTGCTCACATAGTTTTGGTACTCGCCATCCACCACTTCGTCCATGCGCGCCTGCAATATGCCTTCCTTGTCAGCCTGAAACAGCGGGTCCCAATGGCGTCCCCAAATCACCTTGATCACGTTCCAGCCTGCCCCACGAAATATACCTTCCAGTTCTTGAATAACTTTTCCATTACCACGCACCGGACCATCCAAACGTTGCAGGTTACAATTGATGACGAAAATCAGATTGTCCAGTTGTTCACGACCAGCCTTACCGATGGCTCCTAGTGATTCCGGTTCATCCATTTCACCATCTCCGAGAAACGCCCAGATCTTACGATCCGACTCTTTCAAGAGACTCCTGTTGGTGAGGTACTTCATTATGTGAGCTTGGTAGATTGCTTGGATAGCACCCAAGCCCATCGAAACCGTTGGGAACTGCCAATAATCCGGCATTAACCACGGATGAGGGTATGAAGAAAGGCCATTGCCATTCACTTCCTGCCGAAATTTATCAAGTTGCTCCTTATCCAAGCGTCCTTCTACGAAAGAGCGTGCATAGATTCCTGGAGAAGAGTGGCCTTGGTAATAAATCAAATCCCCTTCATCATTACCGTCAGGACCCCTGAAGAAATAATTGAAACCAACATCGTACAACGTGGCTGAAGAAGCAAAAGTCGAAAGATGCCCACCAAGGTTCGGATTCCGTTGATTAGCCCTCATAACCATGGCCAAAGCATTCCAACGAACGTAGCCTCTTATTTGGCGTTCCATGAACATGTCTCCGGGCATACGTTTTTCGTTTTGTGGCAAGATCGAGTTGCAATATGGAGTATTTACAGTCGTGGATGATGTGAAATGCCCTTCTTGGATTATATTGTTCTGGAGACGAGTTAGCAGATAATGAGCCCGTTCAGGTCCCTCCTCATCAATTACCGATTTGAGGGCTTCTAGCCACTCACTGGTCTCTTCAGGATTTGCATCGTCATGCATGACCATAGATTATTCCTGTGCTTGTTTGCTGGCCTTTTTATAGAGTATGTAAATAATTTACATATTAGGGGTATGTTACCGATATATTCTCATTTTATCTATCTTTATGCAGCTTTAAATGTAGTATTACTACATATAGATCACGACACCTATTTTCTTCTTATTCCATATTTTTAATTAATAAACAGAAACTTATAAAATATATTAAAAACTTAAACCTATCGCTATTGCCGAATAACAAAATTTTTTGTGTCAAAATTACAAAAATACTAAAAATCAGGCTTACTTACGAGTTGACCGCAAAATTTCGCTATAAACCTTACTTCGAAAGCAGCGTCACGATTACGTGACCTGGTAACCCAAAAATCCTAACCAGTGCTAAGGTACGAAGTCATATTACTTGGCTGCATGTCAATAGAACCTGCCAAACCTAAATCTCAACTGCCGTGGGTCGGCGATTGTTCTCTGGAATTACTCATAGTATCGAGCGCGTTCTTGTAACCTTCCCAGTCAAAAAATGGGCCTGGATCCGTCTTGCGCCCTGGAGCCACATCGCTATGCCCTACAATCCTAGCAAAATTCAAGTATGGATATTCCAGTAGAAGTGAATTGGTCACGCCCACTAGTGTTTCATATTGCTCTGGCAAGAACGGTTCGTGATCAGTACCTTCCAACTCAATGCCAATTGAAAAATCATTGCAACTTGATCTGCCTCGAAAGCTTGATTCACCTGCATGCCATGCCTTTTTGTCAAAAGGTACATACTGAGTAACCATTCCATGTCGATCGATCAGAAGGTGCGAGGAAACCTGCAAGTCTTCAATCTTTCTGAAATAAGGATGAGAGTCCATATCGAGTCGATTACAGAAGAAATCATCGATGCAACCGGTCCCGAACTCACCGGGTGGCAAGCTAATATTGTGGATGATGAGTAACTCTATTTGATCACCGGAGCCTCTACAACTTTGGTTCGGCGAATCTAGTTGACGCACACCCTGAAGGCGGTTCTTGTAAAGAGTGAAAGACATCGTTACATCGAAATACTTAAAAAACCCAACGCAGGCGCAATGGTAACACACCGGTCCAAAAGGAAACGTTGCGAAAACAGACAGCAAACATAAAGGCAAAATCAGAGGCGTCTGGTCGTTTAGACCCGCAAAAACGCGTGGAATCGCAGCTAGCTAACAACTTCCTATTCACACAGGTATAGGACATAATTTACCCAATGTTCCCGCCTAACCAAAAACCTCCTGGTAGAAGTATTGGCAAAGGAATGCTCATTGTGAGTTTTTCCCTGGGCTTAGTGGCGCTAACAATATTTTTTGACGGGGTGTTGCAATCCCAATCCAATCCCAATAACGAACCGGAGTTTAACGAAACCGATAATGGCATCAAGGAAGTTGTACTGCAAAGAAATCGGCAAGGACATTATGTTGCCAATGGAACAATAAATGGTGTGCCTGTCACTTTCCTGCTTGATACTGGAGCCACCGATGTAGCCATACCTGCTGCCATCGCTAGAAAAGCTGGACTGAATCAAGGCTATATTAGCCAAGCAGCCACGGCGAACGGAATTATCCAGGTTTATTCGACAATTTTAGACGAACTGCAGCTAGGAAATATTCTACTCCACGATATAAAAGCAAGTATCACTCCTAGCATGGAGGGGGAAACAATTTTACTAGGCATGAGCGCCTTAAAGCAGATTGAATTCATGCAACGTGGCTCAAATTTGACCCTGCGCCAAATCCCAGCCTTCTAAATTCAATGAACACTTTCTTACCATCAGACATTGATTCTGTTGTTCGATATGCCCTAGCTGAGGATATTGGTAACGGTGATATCACTGCAGAGCTGATTCCAGCTAAAAAGTTAGTGTCCGCCAGGATAATAAGTCGTGAAGATGGTGTGCTTTGCGGGTCACCCTGGGTTAACAGGGTATTCTCCCAGCTCGACAATTCAATTGCAGTCAAATGGCAACTCAACGAAAGCGAAACTTTCAAGGCCAACCAAGTTCTTGCACAAATTGACGGTTCTGCCCGGCCAATTATGAGTGGTGAACGAACAGCCCTCAACTTTCTACAATTATTATCAGGCACTGCAAGCTGCACACGTGAACTAACTTCAAGGATCGAGCATACTTCAGCCAAATTATTGGATACCCGCAAGACGCTGCCTGGACTGAGGTCAGCCCAAAAATATGCTGTTCGAATAGGCGGGGGCCAGAACCATCGTATGGGACTCTTTGATGCCTATCTAATTAAAGAAAATCACATCGCCGCCTGTGGTGGAATCTCTGAGGTTATCTTGAAAGCCCGTACGGTAAGCATGGATAAATCCGTAGAAATCGAAGTCCAGAACCTAACCCAGCTGCAAGAAGCACTCACCGCAGGCGCCAATAAAATTCTGCTGGATAATTTCGACATACTAACCTTACAGGAAGCCGTTAAGATAAATCAGGGACAATCTAAGTTAGAGGCTTCTGGGGGAATCGATCAAGACATACTGGTCAAGATTGCGGAAACTGGCGTAGACTACATTTCCATTGGGGCCTTAACCAAACACTGCCGGGCAATCGATTTGTCCCTGTTAATCGACTAAGCTTTATAATTCACGACCCCACCTTGCACGTGAGATCCCATGGGGAGAGAACATGCTTAAAAACCCTTATTTACTAGCTCTTAAAACCTTAAGTCTATGGGTTTTTCCTTCATTGCTATTCGGACATGCTGGAGGCCTCGATATAAACGGAGGGCACTACTACGGCGCATCCTATCACTGCCATATGACTGCCTGCGAAATGCCTGATACATTTAATATAGGACGAATAGGACGGGATAGCTTGCTCACTGATTATCGGGACCGAGAAAAATTCTATAACGAAGATGACTGGTCATTCGAAGAAGATTTCGACGGAGACTGTCAATCCTCTAGACAGGAGATGCTTATTCTAACTAGCCGTACGGAAGTCAAATATTCTAATCCTCGGAATTGCGTGGTCCGCACCGGTGAATGGCTGGACGATTATACTGGAGAAGTTTTTACTATCGCTGTGCAAATCGATATCGACCATGTAATTCCACGCATGTACGCACACACTCACGGTGGTGACCGTTGGATGCCTGAGAAGAAACTAATGTTTGCAAACGACCCTCTTAACATGATGTTGGTAGAGAAGCGGGAAATCCGACGTAAAAGGGATCGCGGACCCAACCGGTATTTACCCCGGAAAGAATTTCGTTGCGAATACGTGCAACTATGGGAGGCAATCACCGAGAAGTACAACCTACAACTAGAATCACGAGACATCAGTGCTATTGGCCGAATCAAGAAGGATTGTCCAGAAATCGAAGAATAGTAAGTGGTTTCATTTTTTTATCAACCCGAAGAAAAGCCGAACATTGTTCGGCTTTTTTTACTGTGTGCTCTAAACATTAGCCGTATCAGGGTGGCAGTATGCTGATTTGCTCCATCCCATTATCCGGATCAAGCTCGTTATCACCAGTTGGAAAGCCGTTTTCCGATAAAATATAGGCAATTACATCAGTGTATTCTTCAAGCATTAAAGATCCAGGATTGTCTGCTGGCATAGTACCCATGATGGACTCCCAGAGCCAAAGCAAAGGCTGATTATTCCAAGACCTTAAAGTATCGCGATAAAACTGCATGTTATGGCAAGTCTTACATTGTGAATCATAAACTATCTGACCGGATGCGACCTGAGCTTCAGTGAATACTCCATCTTTTACCGTCTTATCTTGTGCAAACACATTCTGACCCCCTAACAAGCAGATCAGCAAAAATGAGCTACCGGCTATTCTTAGCAATACTCGTACCGAATCTTTCATCAACAATACCTCTGTAGCACAACCAATAAGCCCAAACTTGTAGGCTTTCTAGTTTAAACAATAACATGTATTGGGATTGGGTTTGCCGCACTTATTTCCGCTTTAAGAAAACGGCGTAAACATAAACCACATCTTTCGCTTAATCAAGTCAATCGCTTCCTTCGGAAAATATTGAAAAAAATATTTTTATTTTTAAATCAATTAGTTAACAGGATTCAGACACCATAAAACAACTAATAGGAACAGTAGCTTAACTAAGAGCGAACAAGATCTCTATAAGGATGAAATCTTTTTTCATTTTCTTTATTTAGAATATTGTTCAGCGTTTATTCCGAGACTCCGCCCGTTATTGTAGTTTTTCCTGATTTTCATCAACTTCAGGAAAACCCATTTCGCTAGGAATACTGTGTTTTTCGGCTGCCCAGTCTCCAAAATCTATTAACTTGCACCGCCCACTACAGAAGGGTCTATATTCGTTTTCATCATGCCAAGCAACAAGCTTCTCACAGGTTGGGCAAATTACTACCTTTTTTCCCATCTCACTCATCGATTACTGCAAGTTTCAAATATTGATTGTGCAGATCGGTTACTTCCCGCTTTAGTGCTGCCTCGGATCGTTCATTAATCAAGATATCATCGGCACGCCTCAATCTCATATTGCGCTCAGTCTGCGATGCAATGATGGCTCTAATTGTCATCGGATCTCCTCCATCGCGATTAAAGGTTCTAGTGAATTGGGTTTCTTCACTCACATCCACGACAAGGACGCGGTCAACGAACTTGTGCTGGTCAGTTTCCAGCAACAAAGGTGATGCCAGTAAGCAATAAGCCGAACCACAGGCTGTTAGTCTGATTTGTATGAGATCAGCGATCAATGGATGTAACAATCCTTCCAACCAGGCTTTTTCTGTAGGGTTCGTAAAAACAATTTGCCTCAATTGACTCCTGTCAAGGGTGCCATTTTTCTGCAGAATTTTAGAACCGAAGTGCCGGGCGACTTCATCAAGGGCTTTCGAGCCAGGCTGAACTACTTCGCGAGAAAGATCGTCTGCATCCACGGTGCAAACACCAAAATTTTGGAAGCAACGAGTTACAGTTGACTTACCACTACCAATACCTCCAGTTAAGCCAACTACAAACATAAGTAAAGAGCCAACACTTAACCGACCACGGCGTTTGAGTAAAAAGAGCTGATTTGAGGGCCCCAGATCAACATAATGAAACCTGCACCGGCTAGGAACGGCCCGAAAGGAATCGGCATAGATTTATCGCTCCTCTTAGCTAATATCATAATAAGGCCCAGTATTGCACAGACTATTGAAGACAGGCCGATGATCAGTAACAAACTCTTCCAACCCATCCAAGCACCCAAGGCGGAAAGCAATTTAAAATCTCCATAGCCCATACCTTCCTTACCAGTCGACAGCTTGAAGACCCAATAAATAGCCCAGAGTATTGAGTAACCTGCTATAGCTCCGATCACTGCTTCCTCCAGGCTAACTCCAAACCCAAAGTCCAGGGTGTTCACTAGCAAACCCAGCCATAGCAGAGGGAGAGTAATGACATCTGGCAATAATTGATGCTCAAAGTCGATTAGAGTAAGCACGACTAATGACCATGTTAGTATCAACACTGCTAACGTGAGCCAAGTAGCACCGAAAGTGTAAGCTACGAGGCCAGAAAGTATTCCGGTTACAACTTCCACTGAGGGGTAACGAACGGATATGGACATTTTGCACTTAGAGCATTTGCCACCGAGCAACACGAAGCTGAGAACCGGAATATTTTCCCAAACTCTGATCTCGTGATTGCATTCTAGACAGTGTGAATCAGGTTTCCACAGGTTAAAAACTTCAAACTTTTCAGAGGTGAGGTGTGTGTGGGGTTCGGCGTTTTCAATTTCCAAATAATCGTAACACTGTTGCTTCCAGTCTCTCTCCATCACGATTGGCAGGCGATACACTATAACATTCAGAAAGCTGCCTATTAGCAACCCTAAGACGACACAGATTGACACCAAAATAGGCGGGCTTGCTGAAAGCAGGTCAATTATTGCCATTTATTAAATAATTTAGCGTAAATCTCAGTAGGTCACATTAATGAAAATTGGTAAAACCCCAAAATTTACACTTTTCTCATATCCGCATTTAGATGTTTACGTATTAGGAAAGCACTTTATCATAATTAAAATACAACAATTGGTGATTACTGGACAATAAATATATCTATAACAGCCACTTGCTAGCATTATTGGATTGTTTCTCTAAATAAATACCTATGTCTGGCTATAGGGTAGAAATTTTAAGATTGAAAGCAACTGATACCTGCTATTCCCTGGCCACCATGCTGTCGCGCTTCAGAAACATCGGAGACGCACATACCTCCCAAAGCGTATACCGGTACACTAACTTGTTCCACTAAAGTCTCAAAGCCTTTCCAGCCGATACTATTACTACCGTGATACTTCTCGATGGGTTTAACCGGTGACAGATAGGCAAAATCAACATTAAGCTTTTCAGCTTGCTTCAGCTCTTGTTGATTATGGCAAGACGCACTGAACAACAGCTCATCGGGTACAGGACGTTCATGCATCTCCATCAATCGAGCACTGTTAGCGTGGAAACCGGCAGGAATTTTTAGTAAAGGAAGTCCCGCAAAATGCGAACTAAACATCAGTTCCACGTCGGTTCCACTACAGACACCCTGTGCTAATTCAAACCAGTGTAAGTATGATTCACTATCTAAGTGGCTCTGACGAAATTGAATAACTTTTACCTGTTGGGTTACCAGATCTAGAATTACCTGTTCCACTTTTTCTTCTTCCTCAATTTCTGGAGTAATAGCGATAGCTTCAGGCAGTTTTAATAAGCGAAGGATGGGGGAATTCGCAGGAGGAAAGTCTTTAACCTGAAGATCTGAAAGATATCGCCACTCCACAGACTGGCCTTCCAGTCCGATTGCTTGGCCACGGAACTCGGTAATTTGCCAGACATCCAACAAGACAGATTTTTCCGAGTAATGATGGAGGATTTTTTTTATTGGAAAACATCGCTCAAGATAAATACCCAGTTCTTCCGCAAATTCTCTTTTTAACCCTTGAAGTACCGATTCACCAAGTTTCAATTTGCCACCTGGAAATTCCCAAAGCCCCCCCTGATGGCTATCTGGGTGTCGAAGGGAAACAAGTACTTGTCGGTCATTATTTACGACAATGCCTACGGCTACGTGAACTGGAACAGTCAATCTGGCATCTATAGCAGACAAGGTCAGGTACGATACTCCGCATTTATCCGGACATAATCATGTGATAAATCAGAAGTCCAGACTCTTTCGTTATGGGATCCACGCGCTAGGTCAATGCGAATAGCTATTTCTTCCTGATTCATCTCTAGCTGTCCAAGTTCTTCACGGTAGCCAGGCGCACGGGCGCCCGCAGCAACAATTTGAGTTTCCCCCAAATAGATTTTGACAGAATCAATATCGAGGTCTTCCAGCCCAGCACGGCCCACGGCAGCTAGGATTCTTCCCCAGTTAGGATCAGAGGCGAACAATGCAGTCTTTACCAATGGAGACTCGGCAATGCAATAAGCGACCTGCAGACACTCTTGTTCGTCTTTGCCTTGGTTTACTTCAACGGTAACGAACTTAGTCGCACCTTCAGCATCCTTGATCAGATTTGTTGCCAATTCAAGGAATACACCCAATAAGGCTTCTTTAAATTTCTGGCAGGCATCATCCTCAATATCGGAAATCATTACACCACTGAGTCCTGTTGCTGTCAGCATACAGCAGTCATTGGTGGAAGTATCTCCATCGACAGTCAATCGGTTGAATGATAGGTTCACTGCTTCTCTCAAAAATCCATCCAAACTCTTCTGATCAATACAGGCATCGGTAAAGACATAACTAAGCATAGTAGCCATGTTTGGTTTTATCATTCCAGCGCCTTTCGCCAACCCGGTTATTGTTACCACTTGGTCATCAATAGAAACTTGAGCAGAGCTCAATTTCGGACGTGTATCGGTAGTTAAGATGCCTTGAGCTGCCAATCCCCAATTAGAATCAGTCAGCTTCTGAAAGGCATTAGGTAGACTATTTATTATCCTTTCCACAGGAAGCTTCTCCCCAATGACACCAGTGGAAAATGGCAAAACCTGCCAGCTCTCATTCCCAGCAAGGTCTGCCACTGCATTACAGCACCGCAGTGCATCAGTTTCACCAGTCTCACCAGTGCCGGCATTAGCATTCCCAGTATTAATAAGAAAAAATTGACTGGATCTCTGCGCGAGATGATTGCGGGCTACTATTACTGGAGCGGCACAGAAGGCATTCTGGGTAAACACTCCAGAAACCACCGAACCCGCAGCAATTTCTATTAACACCAAGTCAGGTCGCTCTTTATATCGGATGTTCGCAGCTACGGCGGCCAGCCTAATCCCGTCCACGGAAAAGAATTTTTGTGCCGCTGCTACGCCTACCGCCATGATTACCTATCCTAGTTTGCCGTGACAAATCTTGTATTTCTTACCGGATCCGCAGGGGCAAGGTTCGTTTCTACCAACTTTAGGCACGTCCCGCACAAACGGCGTTTGCCGTTGTTCTGCCGCTTGTTTTGCATGTTCCTTTCCGGCATGCTTCGTCTGATCTCTAGCTTCTTCGGTCGTTCCAGATAATGAAGAAATAGCCTGATGTTGGTAGTTCACACGAGCACGCGCTTTTTCCTGTTGCCGTTGCCGTTCAATAGTATCGGCTGCATCCTCTTGACGAACCTGAAGATGGCTAAGTACTTTAATTACTTCCTGCTGTAAGTTGATCATTAAGTCGGTAAATAGCGCGAAAGCTTCCCGTTTATATTCCTGACGTGGATTTTTGCCCCCGTAACTACGCAGGAAAATACCCTGCCGCAGATGGTCCATAGTAGCAAGATGGTCTTTCCACAATCCGTCCAGGATCTGTAATGTGATCTGTTTCTCAAACAAGCGAATCTTGTCACCAACAACCACACATTTCTCTTCATACTCTCTGGTGAGAATATCGGCAATCTTCTCCTTAAGCTGCTCTTCGTACATTTGATCGTCTTGATCCAGCCATTGCTGAGCAGGTTGTTTGCTGCCGAACTCCGTTTCGATAGCGTGTTCAAGAGCCGGAATGTCCCATTGTTCTGGTACACTCTGCGGCGGAATAAAATTATCCACTAGTTGATCAACAACCTCTCTTCGCATATCAGTCAACAACTCCGAGATGTCGTCACTAGCCATGAGTTCATTACGTTGGCGATAAATAATCGTCCGCTGATCGTTTGCAACGTTGTCGTATTCCAGTAACTGCTTCCGGATATCGAAATTGCGACCTTCCACTTTGCGCTGAGCTTTCTCAATTGAGCGAGTCACCATACGATGTTCAATAGCCTCTCCGCGTTCCATCCCAAGTCGTTTCATGAGGTTTTTCATACCTTCTGTCGCAAATATTCGCAACAAATTATCATCCATGGAGAGATAAAATCGAGAATAACCAGGATCTCCCTGTCGTCCGGCCCGACCACGCAGTTGGTTATCGATACGTCTAGACTCGTGGCGTTCTGTCCCGATAATGTGTAGCCCGCCGGCCGCTATTACTTGGTCGTGACGTTGTTGCCAATCATCCTTGATTTTCTGAACTTGACCTTCCTTTGGATTGTCTAACTCAGCGATTTCCACCTCCCATTTGCCGCCGAGGACAATATCAGTACCACGACCTGCCATATTGGTTGCGATTGTAACCGCACCAGGACGGCCTGCTTGAGCGATAATCTGGGCTTCCTTTTCATGAAACTTTGCGTTTAGTACCTCATGTTGGATCTTCTGCTTAGTCAGGTATTTTGACAAAATTTCTGACGTATCAATGGAAGCAGTTCCCACCAAAGCCGGTGCCCCAGCGTTTTGGATTTCGATAATATCTTCTAGTATTGCTTCAAATTTCTCATCCATAGTGAGATAAATGAGATCATCAGCGTCATTCCTAATCATGGGCATGTTGGTGGGAATGACTAGCACATCAAGACCATATATTTGCCTAAATTCAAACGCCTCTGTATCGGCGGTACCTGTCATACCGGCCAGCTTGCCATAGAGACGAAAATAGTTCTGGAAAGTAGTTGAGGCAAGTGTTTGGCTTTCACTCTGGATTTCCAGCCCTTCTTTAGCTTCTAGTGCCTGGTGTAACCCTTCAGAAAGCCGTCGCCCTTCCATAGTTCGACCTGTATGTTCATCAATGAGAACAATACGTTTATTTTGAACAATATATTCAACGTCCCTATTGAACAAATGATGGGCCTTAAGCCCGGCGTGAATGTGATGCAAAAGCGATAGATTGGTGGCCGCGTAAAGTGATTCGCCCTCATTAAGCAACTTTTTCTGGATTAACAGCTCTTCCACTTGTTCATGCCCTGATTCGGTCAGTTCCACCTGCCTACTCTTCTCATCGACTGAGAAATGACCTGTTTCCTCCGGTATGTAATTTTTGTCCATCATTTCCATCTTGGACTTTTCAGCTTTTATCCCTTTTTCCAAACGCGGGATCAGCTTGTCGATAGCCATATATAATTTGGAACTGTCCTCGGCGGCACCTGAAATAATCAAAGGGGTTCTTGCCTCATCGATCAGGATGGAGTCAACTTCATCGACAATTGCAAAGTTAAGCTCCTGTTGCATCTTGTCATCTAGGCGGAATGCCATATTGTCTCGCAAATAATCAAAACCAAACTCGTTATTCGTGCCGTATGTAATAGATGATTCGTAGGCGGCTTTTTTTTCTTTCGCAGACTGCCCTGACTTTATTACCCCAACTGATAAACCTAACAATTCATAGATGGGTCGCATCCAGTTAGCATCTCGTTCGGCAAGATATTCATTAACGGTAATAATGTGAACACCCTTGCCAGATAAGCCATTAAGATAAGCGGGCAGAGTGGCTACCAAGGTTTTACCTTCACCGGTTCTCATTTCCGAAATACTGCCTTGATGTAGCACGATGCCGCCAACCAATTGCATATCAAAGTGCCGGAGTTGCAATGTACGTTTACTCGCTTCTCGCACGACTGCGAAAGCCTCAGGCAGCAGGGCATCAAGGGATTCGCCATTGTCGGCTAGACGCTTACGAAACTCCTCCGTTTTGTGTCTAAGCCCCTCGTCACTAAGGGCAGAAAAACCCTCTTCAAACCCATTAACAGCAGTTACCACACGCTCCATTTTCTTAAGCTTTCTAGAGTTACTACTACCAAATATTTTATTGAGTACGTTCATGTCTTAATACTATGGTTATCAGATAAATGAATTCTGTGCCTATCGCTCCAACACAAAGAACGCCGTATCTATCGAGAACGACGAAAGACCAATCTTAAGTAGAGGTATTATCTTGCAGTGCGATGGATATAGGTAGCTGGATCCACTACCCGGCCATTCTTATAAACTTCGAAGTGTACATGTGGGCCAGTGGATATACCCGTAGATTCCACTAATGCGACCCTCACTGATCGACTGAAATCAAACTCGTCATCGTCGAGTTTGGCTAGGGTCGTTATCTGTTGACCAACTCTATCCAGCCTCACTAATTTTGCCTGGAGCATCGCAAGGCGTAATGTCAAGGCTTCCAACTGCCGTTCTGAATCTTCTTTAAGCTCGGCAAGCTCTTCTATCTGAAGTTTGATCTGTGGGTCCCAATTCTGGGTCGTTTCCTCTGTGAACAGACGGGCATTCTGGAAGGAAGCTAATTGGTAACCTATATAACCCAGTGTCACTGGGGCACCCAGTAGACAAACCGAAATAAAGCCTTTCAGCCAGCGATTGAAACCGATGGTTTTGGTAGGAGCGTGACGTTGATCTACAAGAATAAGTTTCATTATTAAGCGTAATTCTCAACAACCCGTTAACATTCTTGGGGCTATTTACAGAAACTTCAACGCCCATCTTCAGGGTATTGAAAAACTATCTGCGTTACTTAGGCTTCAGTAAAGAATTCAGTTCTTTGCAAACTACTAATTTCCAGATTTAGCTGTTTTTTTGACTATTCTCAGCCGTTTCGAAAACGTTCTTCAAAACCTTCAAATAATAAATAAAAATCAGTCAGTTAGAGATATTTTATTCAGTTACGCAGCCAACACGGGTTTCATGTAGGAAATGGGTACATTTGATTCTTTTTCGAAACTGACAATTTCCCAAGCGTCTTCATTAACTTCGAGCATTCTTAATAAAGCATTATTGAGGGCATGTCCAGATTTGTAACCCTTGAATTCACCGATAAGACTGTTACCTAAAAGGTATAAATCCCCGATAGAATCAAGGATTTTGTGTTTTACAAACTCGTCTTCGTAACGCAGCCCGTCTTCATTGAGAACTTTATAATCACCTACCGCGATGGCATTGTCCATACTAGCCCCCAAAGCCAGGTTACGATTCCTCAATTCCTCGAATTCATGCATGAAGCCAAAGGTTCGGGCTCTGCTAACCTCTTTCACGAAGGAAGTGCTGGAGAAATTGATGGTGGCGGTCTTTGTGTATTTCTTGTAAACCGGGTGGTCATAGAGCAGCGTGTAACTGACTTTGAAGCCATTGAACGGCTCTAAACTTACTTTTTTATCCCCTTGTTCGAGAGTTATCGGACGTTGAATCTTAATAAATTTTTTGAGTTCCGACTGCTCCTCGATACCTGCGGATTGAATAAGGAATACGAAAGGGCCGGCACTACCATCCATGATTGGCACTTCTGGTGCACTGACATCGACATAAGCATTATCTATGCCCAGCCCTGACATGGCTGACATTAAATGTTCAATAGTTGAGATTCGCACTTCACCTTGGACCAGTGTGGTGGAAAGCGTAGTATCTCCCACGTTGGACGCGCGAGCCTCAATCTGCACAGGGGGATCCAAATCCACCCTAGTGAATACAATACCTGTATTGACAGGAGCGGGTCGAAGCGTGAGATAGACTTTCTCACCAGTGTGTAATCCGACACCTGTAGCGCGAATTACATTTTTAAGCGTTCTTTGCTTTAGCATTGGTTTTGGTTAGAGCCTTTTTATTATATCCCTACCATATAGAGCTGCAGAGGAGCACAAAGTTTCCGGCAAATGTGAAAAATGATGCCCTCTCTAAAACTATGTAGGGCTAATTCTTCCAATTCTCTACCTAACGGAATCTGCTTTTACTATCCATGACCCCAAACTTTTACTATCCATGACCTCAAAATTAAAATTAAGGAGTTTGCTTTCCTTTGCAAACCAACAAGCATTCAGTGCCCGAATTGCTTTTGGAGCCCCAACAAATTCAACCCACACCTCAACACGAAAGCATATTAACAAAATTGTTCGAATATCCCAATATCAGGGAACCTCATCAAGTAATAAGCTTCTTATCTTGAGCCTTTTATATGCTGATCACAGGCTTGAGTAGGATCTATGAACCTACTTTTTCTGGCAAAACCTATGGTTGATTTTTTTATGGTACTAATCAGCCTGTCGGCGCAGGAATGCTGGTATGTCCAGGTAATCCATATCTGCTCCCGGACCCCCTGCTTTGGCCATCGGGCTAACATACTCAGCATTTTCTCGATTCCGCATAATGGCGGGGCGATCTAGTTCACGATAATCCGTTGTGGCCATAGTCTCGGTATTATCCACAACTTTCGTGGGACGTTCATGGTGGGAACCAAGCCCAGTTGCTACCACGGTAACTCGCATTTCTTCATCTAGGTTCGGATCGATAACCGTACCGACTACTACAGTAGCATCATCTGACGCGAACTCTTCAATAGTATCCCCAACCTCAGCAAATTCTCCCAACGATAGGTTTTCGCCCGCAGCAATATTTACCAGTATACCTCGCGCACCTTCCAGATTTACGTCCTCCAATAATGGAGACCTGATTGCTGATTCAGAAGCCTCACGAGCTCTGTCCTCGCCACTCGCGAATCCAGTCCCCATCATCGCCATGCCCATTTCGGACATGACAGTCCTCACGTCTGCAAAATCCACGTTAATCGTGCCTGGATGCATGATCAAATCGGCAATACCTTTTACAGCACCTAACAATACATTATTGGCGGCCTTGAATGCTTCTAGTAAAGAGGCTTCCTTACCAAGCACATCCAAAAGCTTCTCGTTCGGAATGGTGATCAGTGAATCGACGTACTCTGATAATTCCGCGATGCCCTTTTCGGCGATGGAATACCGTTTCTTACCTTCGAAAGGGAACGGCTTTGTCACCACTGCCACGGTAAGAATACCCATCTCTTTTGCTACTTCAGCGACTATCGGAGTTGCCCCTGTCCCAGTCCCTCCACCCATACCAGCAGTTATGAACACCATATCAGCGCCCGACAGAACATCCGCAATCTCGTCTCTATCCTCAATTGCTGCCTGTCTTCCAATTTCTGGATTCGCTCCCGCACCCAATCCCTTGGTTATATTGCTACCCAACTGCAAAATTGTTTTAGTTTTGAGATTGTTTAGCGCTTGGGCATCCGTGTTAGCGCAGATAAATTCCACGCCATCGACTTCGCTATTGATCATATGATGAACAGCATTGCCACCGCCACCGCCCACACCTATGACTTTAATGACAGCGCTTTGTGAAACATTTTCGACTAATTCAAACATATTTAGCCCCCTCGCAATATAGAACTCATTAACTAGCGTCAGTCAGCGACTGTTAACTTAAAAATTCCCCTGAAACCACTTTTTGACTCTATTTACAATATGAGTCTGTGGCTCGCGCTTTGAATCGTTTTCATCTCTTTCCTGGAATTGCTTTAGCCCATATAGCAACAACCCAACGCCAGTTGAATAAATCGGGTTTCTTACAATATCGGCTAATCCATTAACATTATGAGGTACACCAATTCGGACCGGCGCGTGAAATATTTCTTCGGCCAAGTCAACGACGCCTTCCATCTTGCTGGAGCCTCCAGTCAGGACTACCCCAGC
>Ga0257112_10000061_pt1 | contig 42005 bp, 41 predicted proteins | sample LP_taG_5_FD_191565 | JGI IMG/M metagenome (GOLD analysis project Ga0257112, IMG submission 191565) | Marine microbial communities from Northeast Subartic Pacific Ocean, Canada - LP_J_2015_P26_1000m | ecosystem: Environmental > Aquatic > Marine > Oceanic | place: Canada: Northeast Subartic...
ACTCGAGATCAATCTTCATCGCTAGCGAGTGGCCGAGTATCAGAATCAGCAGGTCGGCAAGTTCCTCGGCAGCCTCCTCGTCGGGCTTGCCTTTTGTGATAGCAGCGGCGAACTCGCCCAACTCCTCTACAGTTAGAGCCACGCGGTAGCCCATGTCATGCCCGTTGTTTTCCTCAGATGCGAAAGCGTGCTTGTGGTGGAATGCAGCCACGCGCGACATCATTGTCAACCAAGAGCCGTCTGGGCTGTTTTGCGTCTCAATCTCTATCCAATCGTCTACACTAACTGGTCGTGTCATGGTACTGGCTGAGTAAGGAGACCCATCAACGTAGTTGCCCTCCTAGTGGTGGCTGCCTAGGGTCGCTCTCCTCGTATGGCAGCACCATTACCAGTCCGCCTAATCCAGAAAGCACGAACAGGGCCAGTGATCCGAGGAAGTATGACACCCTATGTGATTTCTCTTGTTCCAACTCATTGCACAGCACCCAATCAGGAGACTCAATGATATCGAGGACCAAATACCTGTAGTCCATATCGCACTCACGCTCGTGTTCTCTGACTACGTCATCGTGCTCTTGCATCAGATCCATCATCATAGGAAACAGCAGTATGGAGCATCCAATGAGGACGAAACCTATCTTCAGGTCATTGTCCAAATCATCACCAACTAGGATAATAGCGCCTTCACGCATTCACCGACGAGTTCTCTCATGGTCGCCGCCATGGCATCGACAGCATCGTGGTCAATCTCTGCTTCGGGCGACCCTGGGGTCCTGCCTGCAGCCCAGTTCGAAGAGCATGCCAACGCAACGTGAGGGAGGTCCCTCTCGCCTACTAGTCTGGATTCCGGTCCGAGTGTCATCCCAACAACATCAGCCCCCAGACGCTCGAGCGCGTCAATCTCCGAAGGGGTCTCAAACTGAGGACCTATGCATTGGGCTACAATTAGATCACTTGCGACCTGTCCCTGAATGGCTTCAAGAGCCTTGGCGCAGGTCTCACTGGCGAGGGAGTCGAAGCACGACGTCCTGTCAGCGTGAATAGCGTGGTCGTCGTAGAATGTCCACGGCCTCTCTGCGAGGTCAAGGACGTCTGCTGCAACTCCTATTGAGCCAGGAGGTAGGTCCTCGCGCATGCTCCCAACCGAGTTTATGCTGAGTACCAGTTCAGGCTGAAAACTGGCGGCGGCGTGGACGTTAGCACGGTGCTCAATGATGTGAGGAGGGGTTCTTGAGTCAGAGTCGGAATGATGTCTGTCAATAATCAATATCTCATCATCATCGACACTGACGAGTGTTACTGGCACCGGCCCCCATTCAGAATCCACCCTCATTGTGCTAGCCACAACACCTGATGCAGAGGCTAGATGAGATGCGAAGGCGCTCATACCAGTTCCACAGAGCACCGCTATGCGGGCCATCAGATCACTCCTTCAGACGCTCAATGAGCTCGGCCTTATTGCCAGAAACAGGTTTGCCGGCCTCTTTCAGCAGTCCCTTGAGTTGGACTACCGTCATGGATTCGTAGTTGGATGAGTCGTCGGAATCTTCAGTGACCTCATCTGCTTCCTCGGGCACTGTTTCCTCCGTACCCTCATCAGCGACCTCATCTGGAACGTTTTCCGAATCGGCCTCAAACGGAATCTCCTCTTCCTCATCTTCGAATTTGACATCCTGCTCCTCAGCTTGCTCATCTTCAAGCACCTTCTCAAGAGTGGGGCCGTCCTTCGTGATGACCCCTGATTGCATCAGCTGAGTGCGTCGAATCATTACCTCCCTGACGGGCTGAATTTTAGACGCGGCCTCCTTAATCTGAGTCTCAAGCGTGCCGTCCAAGGAAGCCTTCTGCATTTCGACCCACGTAGAAGTGGCCCCCACCTTGAGAATGATGTCGCGAGCCAGTGTGCGCATCTGCTGTTTCTGACTTCCCTTGATACGGTGCCTCGAAATCATCAGTGGCTTGACTCTGATGTAGAAGCCGTCGACGGTAACTATGTCTACCGTGTCGTCAATCTTGCCACGATCGCGTCGAATCTGTCGACGGATATGGTCCTTCAGCAGTTCGTGCCCGATGTACTCCGTCAAAGCATCCGCACCGACGATACCTGAAATCCTGAACTGCACCTTGACATGCATCTTGGAGAAATCTCCGTCAAGTTCGTTCTGCATTATCTCGTAGTGCCGACCGATGAGCTGCTCCTCGTCCTCTGCAATCGTCTCGCCGATGACCTTGAAAGACCAGGGGTGACGAGGGGCCCGAATGGTAAACCAGCGCTTGGACTTCCACTTGTCCCGCTGCTTGCGTGCCGCTGCCCTCGCTACTGCTCCCTTTGCCATGACAACGACCTCTTCTCGGGGGCTACCCCGTATGCGGGCCGTCCGACCTGCCCCCAGTATTTGAATCAAAGCCCCCGTAGGGGGCCTTCGTGTCTGAGCAGTAGGCGCATTCAAGGGCGAATCGCCCGTGCTGGGGCCATGGGGCTGCACAGCGCGACTTGGAGGATCCATGCTAGCGCTGTCGACGATCTCAACCTGTTGGAGGATAGTCTGCGTTGGCTGACCGGAGATGACTGCAATCTGACTGTCGAAAAAGACAAGTCGTGGCACGGCTCTGAGCAAACCGTCTTAGAAGCCACGACTAAGCGGAAGAAGGCTGCGTTGAAGGCGCTCGCAAGACTCGGTGATGAGGTGTTGGAGGGGCTGCTCGATGAAGGAGTCTCGAGGAGAATCGACGATGAGAAGGTCATGCACGTCAGAATTAGGCTCTCGAACTTAGTACGCGGAGAGATTGTGATAATATCAGAGGATGATGCGGTATCGGTCGCTAAGGGTCAGTTCAAGATCGAGTCCTACCCTGGTAGCGAACCCTCAGATGTGATTACCGAGACGATACTATCGATGCTGAATTCCTAGTTGCTAGGGGGAGCACCGAGCAAGTTTATTACTCGATTATACATCCCCCGAAATGAGTAAACATGACTCATGTCGTCACTAGTGCGTGCGTGCGCTGCAAATACCAAGATTGCGTTGCAGTCTGTCCCGTTGAATGCTTCCGAGAGGCTGATGAGTACCTCGTCATCGACCCCGATGAATGCATCGACTGCGCCGCTTGCATCCCAGAGTGCCCGGTTAACGCAATCTACGCAGACACGGACCTACCTGAAGAGGAGATGAGTTGGTTGGACAAGAATGAGGACGAAGCTCCCAACCTACCTATGGCAGAAGGCGATTCGCCGGTATTGGCAGATTCTTGATTACAGGTTCGACCTGAATAGGTTCTTGAGTACGTACCGGGAGGCATGACTATGCCCAAGTTGGTAGACCTGCAGAAGATGCGTCACGGCACCGAGCTGCTAAAGCGCGGATTCGCCAAGATGCAGGAGGGTGGTGTCATCATGGACGTGGTCACCCCTGAGCAGGCACACATCGCCGAGGATGCTGGGGCGACCGCGGTGATGGCACTAGAGAGGGTTCCAGCCGATATCAGAGCCGACGGGGGCGTCGCTAGGATGAGCCACCCTCACCTAATCAAGGGCATCATCGAGACCACCAGCATTCCGGTGATGGCCAAAGCACGCATCGGGCACGACGAGGAGGCTCGGGTGCTTCAGACACTCGGGGTCGACATGGTCGACGAGAGCGAGGTACTGACTCCTGCGGACCCATTCTACCACATCGCCAAGAACGACTTCACCATTCCCTTTGTGTGCGGTTGCACCAATCTTGGCGAGGCCTGCCGCAGGATAATGGAGGGGGCAGCGATGATTCGTACCAAGGGTGAGGCAGGCACGGGTAACGTCGTCAGCGCCATACAACACGCGAGACTGGTGGCCGAGGAGATTGCGCTACTACAGAGTGTCGACGACGCTGGGTTCGAGGTCATCGCACGTACGATATCCGACGGCTTCCGAGGAATCGAGTCGGAAAGCGAGCACAGCATAGTAGTTCAGAACACGCCTTTCGGAAGTATGGATGCCTGCCACGACTTGATTGTCGAGATTATGGGCGAGGTGAGAGGAATGAGTCGGTTGCCAGTAGTAACATTCTCGGCCGGAGGGATAGCGACTCCAACGGACGCCGCTCTGCTAATGAAGCAGGGAATGGATGGAGTGTTCGTCGGATCTGGTATTTTCAAGTCTGAGCACCCAGCGACCACTGCCTCGGCCATCGTAATGGCCACACACCACTTCAACGACCCTGAGAAGGTAACCGAAGCCTCATCGATGATGGCTGGAAAACCCATGGACGGCTTAGAAATCGAAAAACTCGATGTTCGCATGGCAGAGCGTGGCTCGTAGTCAGTCACGCTTCCCTCGGGTGGTGCCGAGTTTTCTAGGCCTCTTCCGTTCCTTCTTTCTCGGCAGTGGCTTGGAATCAGCATCCGTCCTAGTTCCACCCAGAGTGATGGAGCCTTTCTCTAGGAGTTCGTCAGCAAGAGATGAGGCGAGTTCCTCGTCCTCGTCGGGCGTCCTGAGCGCATCCCGAACAGACTGATTGTGCTCCTTGATTAACCTCTCTCGCTCCTCACGCTGGGCCTTGAACTCGTCTCGTATCTCGTTGACCTGATCAAGCAGGATTTTGATTTCGGAATGGATGTGGTCTGCACCCTCTCTAGAAGAGACGAAGGCGTTGTGCAGCCTGTCTCCTTCAGCCCTCAGGAAGTCTCTCTCCTCAAGCACCGGTTTAATCTCCTCCCAGATGCCGTCGGCCTCCTTGTGGGCATCCAGCATGGCCTTGTGCTGAGAGTCCGCCTCGGCCTTGAGTAGCTGGATTGAGCCTTCCATATCGCCGAGATCTATTTCGATAATCTGAAATTCCTCGGCTACTGGCAACAACTCATCTCGCTTGGTAATCAGCGACTTGAGTTTCTTCAGCATCGCATTCTCTTTATCCAGAGTCAACGATCCGTCCGTCATTATACGGTTCTCAATTCTGTCTATCTCTCCAAGAGTCTCGGACAGTTGGATGACAACTGACTTGGTGCCGTCATCACTCCTCTTGCCTCGACGCTGGGTTATCAGTTCGCGCATCTGGGCTTGAATCTCATCGCGCTTGGCCTGATGCACCTTGGCCCTGACGCGAACCTCCTTCTGTTCGTCCAAGCGTTCCTTGATGCGTTCTCTGAGCTCTTTGGACTGCTGTTGGACTGAATCACGAGAATCAGCGGCTCGACGTGCGTTCTCATTGTGTACGTTCCTCTGCTCACTCATCCGCCTGAGTTTGGTCTCCATGGCATGCAGCCTGGTCCTGAGGTCGTCATCGGGCCTCTCTCCGTCATCCGGCATAAGTAGGGCAGAGGGAGATGCCCTTTGAATCGACCTGCGTCACAGTCCCAGTAGGTTCAGCAGGAATGGGAGCATGGGCGAGAGAACCGCAATCGCTGCCCCAACTATGAAAAGACCGCCCAGCGTCATCTTGATTCTCGTGAGCAAATCGGACCTGACCTGCACCGTCAGCACCCGTCCTGAAATCATGTTCCCTGCATCGTCCTCGAGCCTCACTGTCACTGTCGCCTCGCCCATCGACGAGGGCAGCAGGCTCTGCCACACGATGCTGGTTGCAGAGATGGTGCTGAGCAGCGACGATGAAATATCGGCTGAAAGATTTCCCGAATTGACTGAGAATGGTTCTATCCTGAGTCTGTATACGCACTCATGCGGCCTAAAGTCAGGGGTCTGAACCTTGAGAATCACGTCCCTCGAATTATCTCCCTCGTTAAGCACGAAGGCGAACAGGTTAGCCTGACCGACTACTAGATTCTCCATATCCACGTCGAGCCATATGCCATCGTCAGTGTGTCCGTCAATGCGCCGCATCCTGATTCTATCATGCAGCCTGAAGAAGGGGGGGCATTCGCCTCGAGCGCGTGAGAGTAAGCGGTCCCACGTCTCCTCGCCGAGCTCAGGATGGCTGAACAGCCCCTCAATGGCTGACGAGTCCACTATCGATTCCAAAGCGGCTCTGAACTGTCTCTCATCAATTAGGGATGAGCGCCTCAGGTACAGCAGGTGCAGTAAGGTCTCCTGCAGTTCCCTCCTACTACTGTGCTCGTGTATCTTGGAATCTAGTGATCCTAGGTACTGGGATATCCTGACTGCAAGCAGAGGATCAATGTGGGCCCTGATTACATCGGCGAATGGGCGACTAAGTAGGGCCGGGTGGATTGGCGGAGAGAATGCCTCCAGCATACCCCATGGCTCACTTGTGTTGAAGCGCGGACGGTCCGAGACCATATGCACGCCGTGTCCTGACAGCAGAGCTCCTGTCGAGAAGGCCACTAGTATTGGAGTGGCGACGACTTCCTCTGGAAGCCACAAGCTCGCTGCTAGTAGAACAGCGGCCATGGCCATCAGTATTATGGTGACTCCCAGTTGCCTGATTGCACCGTCTATGGTGGCCCTCATCTCGGCGTAACCATGAGCGCTGTTGAAAGTCAGACCTATTGTGGTCAGCTCCTTCGCCTCAAGTCTGAAAATCGTCCTCGTGAGCACCATCAGCCTCAGCAGTATCAGCAGCAGAGCGGTGTCGGCCACCAGCATCAACAGAGACAATCCATAGATTCCTGTCGACATACTCAGCCGCCCGACAGCGACTTCAATGTGATCTGCCCACCATTGCGGGTTCGATGTGGTGAAGGTTTGAGCCAACGCGTAGAGGGCTATCACCATCAGCGGAAGAAACAGGACGAGTCTTGCTCCACCACTGATGAGGAGTCTGTCTGCTCTGAGCAGGAGCTCCTCTTGCGCCTTTAGCCTCTTGATTCCTTCCGCATCCCTAGGACTACGCTGCGATTCGGATATCGATCGAGGAGGCATCTCAGGGGCCGGGGGGACGACATCTTCCAAGGAGTCGGCCAATGCCTCGAGATCATCTGTTCGGACATCTTTCATCACAGCACCTCGTCGGTTCTAGCAAGGATACGTAGAGAGATAGTTCTCGACATCTCGACAATGGAGTCGTTGCAGTAAATGCCGTCGTCGGTCGAACTGACCTTGTCCCCTATCCCTATCCCGGTAACTTCGAGAGTTCGGATGTCAGTCGGCCTCATCGCCATTATCTCAATGGTGGCAGTAGATCCTATCGGCAAGGCTGAGAGGGGCAGGAGCAGTCCTGACCTAATGGGCTCTAACTGCCGCTCTATGATTGGGATACGTTTTCCACTTGGTGTCCTCTCGGGATAACCTAACATCTTGTCGAGTGCCATTTCGAGTTCCTCATCTATAGCATGCTCAATTTTACAGGCCGCCTCGAGGACGTCACCTTCGAATCCGATGACCTCGGTCAACAGGATTTCGAGGAGTCCCTCACGACGCTTAATCGTCGCCGCTTGCTGGAATCCATCCGGCGTCAGTCTACAGCCCTTGTAGGGGATGTGAGTGACCAGATTTCGGCCAGATAGTCGCTGAATCATCTCTGTGGTCGAGGCCGGGCTGACATCCATCATCTCAGCGAGTTGGCTGGTCTTGACAATGGCGCTAGGATTATCCACGTGCGCTTCGAACAGGCGTTTCAGATACATCTCCTCGAATTCGCTCAGTTCAGTCATCTGATTCACCGACCTCGGCCATGAACTCAGTTCTGCAGGCCGGGCATCTTGAGCGGACGGGTCTGCGCTCGATAGGGACTTTCAGTTGTTGATCACACTGGGGGCAGGACAGTATCTCCTCATGTGACCTAGCCACAGGTTCGCTGGTTGTAGTGACGTCTTCATTGAGGATTTCTTGCGACTCCTGCCTCGATTCTCCTGAATCCGAATCCTTCTCGAGTAGAGCGGCGGAAAATTGAGTCGTGCAAGCCGGACACCTGACAGAACCAGTGTGTTCCGCCGGGATGTTCAACCGTTGCTCGCAACTAGGACATCTAACCTCCTTCTTGGGAGGTGTTCGCTCTAGCCTGCGAGCAATTCGCGAGTCCCTCAGAATCTTCGAATCTTTTTCCGTGCTCGGTGTCTTCTCGGACACCGCTCGCCAGACAATCAGCCCTACGAGAACTACAGCAAGGCCCAACACAGCGCCATATACGGCTGCCATTGCATCAAAAGGTAACTCCCAGCCGCCCCCATTCTCGGACTGTGAGAATACCGTTAGCGGGACGGTGGTCGAAGAACCGTCCATCACCCATACGACCTCGGCTTCGACCATCGGTGCGTCCGGCCATGGTCCTATGCTCAGTACTCCCGAAGATGACCCTCCTTCAGATATCGACGAAATGGTAATCTGCGCCAGTACCATTCCGTCAGACGTGCTCACAACCTTCAGTATGCCCGGGAGCGTTGCCGAGCTACCTGAATTGTTGAGCCAGTATGGCAAATTGACGAAATCACCCGCCCTAGGCCTGTCGGGTTCGTGCACTCCAATTGAGACGGAGGGTGAGATGGAAGGTGGGTTGACACTAGTCTGCCAGGTCAGGTTTGCCGCTGAGTTGGAAGATGTCCAGCCATTTGATTCCAGTGTCACTGATATGTAATCGGCTTCAGGTTGGCCTAAGTTCAGAGACAGTGCCCTGAGTCCCGGGTCTAGGGTGATTTCGAACCTCTGCACCTCATCTTCGACACCCTGACTGACCAGAGATACTGAGACATTCACATCGCGTTGCTTCCCATCAGAGAGGGATGCGGATAGATCGCATTCCAATCCATCCGAAAGAGTCCATTTCACTGCGTCGAATCTCAGTCCTAGCGTCTGAGATTCGTACACCTGCACCTCGAACAATCCGCTTAATTCCGAAGAAACCCCTCCGTCATCGCTTGTGACTTTCCAATTCAACTCCAGTGTCCCGGCTGAGGCTGGAATCAGTGGAGCCAAGACCTCGCGACTGGATCCGGGGCTGATTGGAATCTCCTCTCCAACAGACAGGTTGTTCCCGATCGAATCGGAGAGCACTAGCTTCACCGAACCAGTGTACGAACCCTGATTGTTAACAAGTATGGAGGCCGTAAGTTCGTCACCAACGTGCACTGGTTCTCCAGTGACTGCTATGTCGGATGAACCAGCAGGATAGAACATCTTCTCACCCTCGCCGGAAGCTGGAGCGGACATCAGAACAAGAATAATGGCCAGCACAGCGGTTTTCCGCAGCCCTGGAGCCACAGAGGCAAGGCCCATTGCAAGTTCTCGGCACAACCGGCGGTATGAATCAAACCCCTGTGCAAGGTCACATAGTGACCTTTAATGCAGGTTCTCCTGTGCCCCGGACCTATGGACCCCGAGACCCTGCTTGCAGTGACTCCTGAGGAACTCGCTCAGGCACTCCTGTTGAGGAGACAGGTGCTGAAAGAGGAGTTGCCGAACGTCATTCGCACCCTCGAGGCTGATGAGGAGTCACTAGAGCCTCAAGTGCAAAGGATTGTGACCTCCCACAGGTCTACCAACGACAAGGTGTCTGAGCTGAAGAAGAAGCGCAATCAGGCGCAAAAGGAGGCGGGAACAATACTGGGTGTTGTGAGGGTAGCTAGAGACGGTCTCGCTGAAAGCGGTAAGATGGTCAATCTGGACCCTCACTGGAAGAAAGAGAAACTTCTGGATGAGCTCGAACAAATCGAAGATAATATCCAGACCTCAGCGCTGGACCACAGGGCGGAAAAGAAATTGCTCGATCGTCGGAAGAAACTGCTTGAGGAGAATGACCGTTGGCTGAAGTCAAGGCGCAAATCCAATCCTGAGATGGCGACCTTCATAGACTCCAGAACCAAGATGAATACGCTCTACCGAAAGGCTGACAATGCCCACCGGAAAATGATTGATATTGTCGAGAAGGCCCAGCCAATGTATGAGAAGAAGGTGACCCTAACCGCTGAACTTAGAGAAATCAGGAGGCAGTTGGACAGAGCCAAGGAACTGCTCGCTCAGTCTGACTACGCCATCGCTCACTGGGAAAGACGTCTGAAAGACGGCTTCAGAGAACTCGGAGGAGGATTTTCTGACCTCATGGCAGCCAATATCCGCGTCTCCAAAGGAGGTAGGTCCTCCTTCGCTCGTAGTTCCAAACCGAAGAGGGGCAGAAACGGTCCGGAAGGTGAAGATGAATGAGTACGGATGCGCAGATCGAGTCATTCGATGACCTTGAGGAAATGGACCACAGTGACATCAAGGAAATGCGTGGTGATCTCGAGCGTGATTTGCGTTCTGTCGAAAGGCAACACCGAGAACTTAGGGAAGAGCGGCGAGACCAGGTTGACCTAGTGCGCTCACTGAGGTCCGCAGTCGGTGAGATGAAGTCGGCTGATGGCGCCCGGAAGGGTTTGCTGAGAGAATTCCACTCTGTCAGGAAGTTGGCTGACGAGGCGCGCCAGAAGAGGGATTCTGTAAACACCTGCATCCCTCCTCCCGCAGACGTACTCGCCGAATGGCTTGGCGAGACTCATCGTCGCTTGGTTACCATCAACAATGACCTCACTGCCGTGCCAACTCTAGCTAGAGAGCTGGATTCGTTCGGACGCTTCTTCGAGCTCCAAGCCTCTATAGTCAGGAAAAGTGAGTCGGAGAAAGCTCACAGCGAGTACGTTGGACACGTCAAGAAGATGAGAGAAGTGACGGCAAAATTGGATGCGACGAGGAAGAGTAGACAAGAGAAGGTAGACGGTGCTCTGGACGAGACGGAACTGGATTCGGACAACATTTCTCGCTCAGACATCCGAAAGACTAGTCGCCGCATTGACAAAATCGACAAGAAGCTCGACGAACTCAGTTCAGAGAGAAAGGGGATGAGGAGGATGCTAGGCAGAATCAAGGCCTACCAGAAGATAACTCTCAGGGGCGGCAGAGCGATTCGTCTGGCCGACATGAAGGACAGGGCCCAGAGTGGCGGTTCACTGGATGCCAGCGAACTTGAGGCACTATTGAATTCCGGAGGTCTGTCCGAGATAACAGGGACTGAGTCGACTGACGAACGGCCCAAGCCGAAGGTCAAGCAGGGCAGGAAAAAGAGAGGGATGAAGCTGGGCGTCACTCGCGGAGGCTCGAGGAGAGGTACAATGGCTGCTCGCAGAGATGGTGATGAATAACATCGGATTCACTTCCGCCATCCCTAAATGATGTATCAAGTTCGGAAATAGGGGGGCCTTGAGATGATTATGGAATTCGACGAGGTCAGAGAGGTTCTACAGCCCCTGCGCGACTCCCTAGGAAGTAAATCATCCGGCCATCGCGACACCAGGGACGAATGGAATGCCAAGGTAAGAGAATTTCTTGACAATAGGAATGAAATCAACCGTCAGGTGAAGGAAATAATCAACGAGGTCCAGATTCAGAAGGCGATCAGGAATGAAGCAAACCAGCGGGTCAAGAATCTCAAGGGCATCCGGGCAGAACTATCGGAGAGTCTCAAGGAGGTCAGAGAGGTACTGCGAGGCAAGTTAGATGAGCAGCGGGAGAATCTCGAGGAACAGAAGAATCGAGCCAAACGCGGCCCCTCTGCTGGAAGAATCAGAGCGGACATGGAAAAATTGGAGCATCAGTACAATATCGGGCGGTTTCTAGGGAAGAAGGAACGGGAATATCACAAAAAGATGAAGCAAATGTCCGAGGCCCTGAAAGAGGCGTCTAAGAATCAAGAGAAGGGAGACTTACGAGATTTCAAGGACTCTGTCAGGGATGCAGAGCGGCTACAAGAGGATGCTCACAAATCGGTAGAGAAGGCCGTCAAGAAGGCACAGGAGGCTCACGACCTGATGGTAGAACTGTCAGATGAGGTAGACCGTTTGAGGGATAAGGCCAACACAGCCCATACCGGGTTAACTAGGTCCAAGCGCGAAGCAGACTTGCTACACGGCCAATACATCGTATCGCTGCGATGCATCCACTCAATTCAGGATATGATGAAGGCCATGGAATTGAGAGAGAAGAGGGAAGAGGATCCCGACGGAGTGGAGAAGTTGGAACTTACCGATCTGATGTCGAAACTGATGTCGGGAGATACTTTGTCGACAGACGAGCTGATGGCGCTTCGGCGTAACTGATCAGTCAATCCCGTAGAGTCTTCCATTCCTACCATGAAGGGCCTGCGGCTCTAATCCCTCAGTATGAATAACCCATCCCGGAATAGCCAACGATCCCTCACTGAGACTAGTCGAATCGGGATCCAGTCGCCACCACTCCAGCATGATGCTGCTCACCGGCCCCTCATCTGAATCGGGTTCGCCCTGCTTGCGTCGATCCAGAAGTTTGAGCAATTCAGTAGGCATCCCTCTCATATCGGTCCAACTCCCCTCTGGAGGTTCAATCAGCCTCAGTTTCGGAGGGTGAGGTAGTTCCTCCTCGGGCTCGTAAACAGACAGGCTTCCTGACCAAGGATCCTCGACTACACTCCAGACACAAGGTTCCGTATCACCCTCAGGACCTTTCAGGCAGCCGTCAACGACCCAGAGTCTAGCCGACAGCAGGACTGGTGATGTACTGGCGTCCTCCCAACCCCGCTGCATTAGCCACGAATCTAGTTCTACTAGAGGTCTGAGTGCGACGAGAGGAGATATTGGTTCAGCAATCAGGACCTCGTCGTGCTCGATCTTCGACTGGCCCTGCAGAGAAGGCGAATGGGCGACTAACTCGCCTGTCAGAACCGCCTCTCCAATCCACCTAGCCATCCGTTCCGGACCCCAAATCACCACATCGATAGACTTCAATGAACCGAGGATTGCCTCGTCAAACGGCCGTTCGCTGAGGATCCAGTGCTTCCCTCCGGGGGCATCGACGCTCCATCTCTCTATTTCTGTGGATGATAAGGGCAGGATGTTTACAGGCACGTGCCAAACGTGAACCATCGAGCCCGGAGCCCCTCCCAGTTCGGGCACCCTCTCAGCCACGCCCATACACCTGAAGCCGTGGATCTTCGGGGCATCTTCAGCTGGACGGAGTTTGACGGCTCGCAAGGCCAGTAGGTCACGCACCGCCTCGTCCACGCGACCAGCGGTGGCGCCGTGAACTTGAAGCGAACGCCTGAAGAGATAGTCACACGGGCATTAGTCCCGAGGTATATGACAGTCAGACGTTGGGCGACAGTGAGAGCAGTTCGCTCTCCCCGGGGTCGGTGATACAAAGAGCACTGACTGGGAACGGCTTAGCGCAAGCCGCCCCCAACTGGCTGTTAACCATCTGGACCTGGTGGACAGGTACATCAGGGTGGCCATCGGTCAGTTCGGAGATGTAATTGACCGGGCAGTTGGCAGCCACGATAACTAGCCTAGCATCTCCCTTAGAGCAAGCGCTCATAGTCTGCCTCTGCCCGAACAGGATGCTGCCTGTGCTCATACTCTGCTTGAGTTGCCTAGCCAGATCCATAATCAATCCTCTTTCAAACGTTCTCTGGGATGTAGTACAGGTCGACGCTCCCGGTCCCCAGTGCAACCGGCTGCCCCACGATGATATTCTCAGAGACTCCAGTGAGCTCGTCCCTCTCGCCTATCACTCCAGCCTGCAGTAGGTGTGTAACAGTGACTTCGAAGGCCGCGCGTGCTAGGATACTGTGCTTGGTGCCACTGACTCCATGCCTACCTATGGCGCGAACTGTGCCTTCACTGGACATCACGTCGGCTACCGTCAGCAGGTGACGTATGTCGACCTCAAGGCCGGCTCCCTCGAGAGTATCGTACATCTCATTGATAATCGCCTGCCTCGCGGCTTCGACACCGAGGTACTGATTGATCTCTTCGATATTGTTAGTGTAAGTCCTAGCCCTATCCACTCCATCATACTGACTGACCTTAGACAAATTCGATCCGATAGTCGAGATGTAGTACTCACCGGTGTCTCTACTCGGACCCTGGACGTTAGCGCGGGTGATGTCGGCCAGACCCTTGAGCCTAAGTTTCTTGATCTTCTCCTCGAGCTGGAGGAGCGCAGTATAGGTCGCAGGGTCTGATGCCAGTGTCTCTAGATCCTCTTCCTTAGTTACGCCTGGAATTATTGTGAGGACCTTTGGGCGGACATCGTCATCTGCCTGAATGAACAGCCGCAGCGCCCTTGACAGTTTATCCCTGACTTCAGCGCCAGTCATGGCTTTGATTCGCATATTGGGATTACTGAGTTGAAGAGTGATGTGTCGCTGGGTGACTTCGACATTGATCCTAGCGATGTCTGGTGTGAGGGTTGTCTCCAGTGCAGCGGCGATTTTGCGAGCAGCCTTCTCATTGGTGTTGAGGGGTTTTCCTTTGGAGTTGGTCTCTTCGAGGTAAATCAGCATCGTGGGGGTCTTCGGAACCTTCCGGGCATCCACTATCTCGATGATTCTGGGAAGACCCTGGGTCACGTTGACGGTTGCAACCCCTGCATAGTGGAAGGTTCTCATGGTCATCTGAGTGCCTGGCTCGCCGATTGATTGGGCGGTGGTGATGCCGACAGCCTCGTGTGGATCTGCCCTAGCTGTGGTCAAGAAACTCTCCGAAGAATTCAGCACCTTCTTGGCTTTAGCGGGAGTCAAGCTGTCGATGCCCCTAGAGCGAATCCCCTCGGTTAGATCATTTAGCATACGAGGAGTCATGGAGAGGTTCATCTTGATTGAGGTATCTTGGAGCAGTTGGTATATCGTATCGTCCGTGTCGATGTCGCGGAGAATCTGCTTAAGCTTGGTTTCCTCGTCGTATTCCTGAAGCGGGAGAGTCTTCTTCTTGCGTCGTCTAGAGGCCGCCCTTCTCCTCACGATGGTCTTCTCGGCGGATGCACTTGCTCGAGATGGTTTGGCAGACGCCTCCATCACTTTGAATATCTCCTGGGAGGTACCGGAATCAATACCGCAAATTTGGGCTATCTGACCGGATGTCAGTATCTTCACATCGTCCCACTTGCGGTCATCCGCAAGCTTGTGTGCGTACTCCTCGGCTACACCGAGATCCATGAGTTTCTTCTTGGTGGCGCTCTTGACTACCATCAGTTCTCACCTCCCAAGGCATCGTCTAGAACCTGCGAGACGTCGAAGGGAGATCCCTTGCGGCTGCGAGCAGGGTCAATGCCATCCTCTCCGTACTCGAACTGGATGATGCGTTTGGCGGTGTTGCGTACTGAGTTCATGCCGTCGTCGGAGACCTTTAGGTCGTCCATGGCGTTGATTAGGCGGCGCTGCATGTAACCTGACTTGCTGGTTCTGACAGCAGTGTCGACCAACGACTCACGCCCCGATACAGAGAGCATGAAGAACTCAGTCGGCTCAAGCCCGCGCTTGAACGAAGATGAAACGAAACCCTTCTCCTTGGCACCCTTCACTCCACGCGGGAAGTGTGGCAACACACGGTCCTGATATCCTCTCTCAAGGCGCTTGCCGCGAACCTTTGGTTGGCCTATGGAACCGGCCATCATAGCGAGGTTGTCCATCGAACCACGGGCTCCGGAGACCGCCATCAGGACAGCGGGGTTGTCTGAGCCGAGATGATCCTTCGCGACTTCACCAGAATCAGCCTTACCTTTGTCCAAAATACCCAAGATGTTCTCCTCTAGAGTTTCGAGGGGAGTCCTGCCGGGCCGAGACTCGTAGCGTCGGCCGTCCTTGCCGTACTTCGCGAGCTCCGCGTCGACTTCGGCGCTCGCCTCAGCGTTGATTTCAGTAATTCTTTCCTTGGCCTTGAGAGGTAGGTCCTCATCATCAATTCCGGTGGTGAAACCCATTGCAGAACAGATGGCGATGGTCATCTTCGTCATCCTATTCAGGAACTCAGCACCAGCATCGGAGCCGTGAGTCTGGACGACGGCGTCAAGCAGTCGACCGTCCTCAGCACCAATGCCTCGCTTGTCTATGGTGCCGCTGACCTTACCTGCGGTTACATTGACCTGATCACCGGATCTGCTCGTGTACTGCAGGTTGAATCCAGCTGGTACGATGAGACTCAGTACATCGGTCCCGCGGTATCCCACGGTGCCGTTCATCTGTACTTCCTCAGGCAAGTCGCCAATCCAACCGATGGCACCTAAGACCTCCAAAACCAAATTCTTGGACAGAATACGGTCGCCATGAGTCAACAGGTAGGCACCAGAAATGTGATCGTGGATGCCACCTATCACACTGCCTCCGTAGCGTGGAGTGATGATGTGCTCTTGGACTCGCATGAGAATTTTGGCCTCTGCGCGAGCCTCCTCGCTTTGGATAACGTGCAGATTCATTTCATCGCCGTCAAAGTCGGCGTTGTAGGGTGTGCAGTCAGCTAGGTTGAACCTGAATGTCTTACCTTGCATGACACGTATCTCATGGACCATCATAGACATCCGGTGCAGAGACGGTTGTCGGTTGAATATCGCGACGTCACCGTCGATAAGATGCCTCTCGACGATGACACCAGGCTTCGGGTTTCCTTCCCTATCTAGTGTGCTCAGCCTGTCCTCAATTTCGGACGAGTAAGTTCCTCCGTATTCGTCTTCGATTTCAGGGCTGCCGCAGTGGGGGCATGACACCTCTAGGTGATCTGGGAAGTACTCGTCGGGATTGGAATGTTCCCACTTCCACCTGTTGTGGATTATGGCCTTGGGATCATCCTCTTTCAGTGACTGCCCCTTAGCGTCCTCCCCCTTAAGATTTGAAAGCGTAGCCTCCAAGTCGACCGCCCACTCTTCTTCGAGGTCGCCGATGGCGTTCCTGCGCATCTGGCGCTTCAACTCGAGACCAGGTATGAAGTTCGGAGCATGAAGAACCTCGTTCAGATCGGGCCTGTAACCAGTGTAGGGCTCATCCTCGCTTCCGCAATCGCATTCGGGGTTGAGACATCTGAATCCAGACCAGATGTACTTCGTTTTGTCTGTAATTCGGACTCTGAAGTGGTCTCCTCGCACGATGTAGTTGACGCCCGGGTGCACATCGGGTCCGCGTAGGACCATCTGGCGCAACTGCTCCCTGTTGCGACTGGTGACTCTGATTGGGACCGTGAGCTCCTTGGCGGTCTTCTCGGGCACTCCAACCTCGTTGATTCCGAGATTCGGATCGGGGCTGATTACGGTGCGGGCGCAGAAATTGACTCGCTTACCCGAAAGGTTACTGCGGAACCTGCCCTCCTTGCCCTTGAGGCGCTGGGCGAGTGTCTTCAGAGGACGTCCGGAACGGTGCCTAGCAGGAGGTATTCCGCTGGTCTGGTTGTCAAAGTAGGTAGTGCAATGGTACTGCAGCAACTCCCATAGATCCTCTACGATCAGTTGCGGGGCGCCAGCGTCACGATTCTCTCGCAGACGCTGGTTGATCCTAAGGACGTCCACCAACTTGTGAGTGAGATCATCCTCGGAGCGATCACCGCTGTCGAGAGTAATCGAGGGCCGAACTGTGATTGGAGGGACGGGGAGGACCTTCATGATGGTCCACTCGGGACGACTGGAGTCCTTGTTCATCCCGAGGAATATCAGGTGCTCGTCGGGAATCCTCTCAAGCCACTCTCGGATATCGCGGGCGTTTAGTTTATGCTCGCCCTTGTCCGCCTTCTTCTCCTTGAAGGTCGAAGGCTTGTCGAGCATAATCTTGCCTTGCTCTGAACCGCAGTGCATGCAGATGGTCCTCGACTTCTTAGCGCATTCCTTCTCGATGTCCTTGATGATGGTCTTGAACTCACGAGAGCCTACACCGTGTTTGATCATGATGTCATGCACCCGATCCCGGTAGAAATCCTGCTCGGACTTCTCTGGATCTAGGGGGTGGGTCTCAGCCGAGCCGTGAAGCAGTATCTTGCTGCAGGTGTTGCAAGTCGATTTGAGTGAGGCTTTGATTAGATTGGTGAAACCGATGTGAAGGACAGGTAACTCGAGTGCAATGTGTCCGAAGTGGCTCGGGCACTCCTCGTGCTTGTTGCCGCAGGTCTCGCAACGGATTCCCGGGTCTATGACTCCCATCTTCGGATCCATCAGACCCTGCTTGTATGCATGTCCGTCGTCCTTGTAAGTGTCAGCTGTCTTGATTTCAACTGATGACATCTTACGAATCTCATTGGGGTCCAGCAATCCGAACTTGATTGAATTGATCCTCTTTGGGATCTTGGCTGCATCGCGGGCACTCATCTTCTATCCTCCAGTTCCAGTCGCATTGCCACCCCGAGGCTCTTCATCTCGTCAAGTAGCAGTTTGAACGCGTAGGAAGTTTGTACCTTGTGGACATCGGATCGGTCTCCGCAGTAAGGGCAGACGGTGGTGCGGCGCTTCCAGTCGTAGTAAGCAACGTGTCCGCATCCCTTAGTGTTACAGACCATCAGGTCCCAGCCATCCGACTCGTCCAGAAGTCTGTCCTTGATTACCATCGACGCACCGTGAGAAATCAGGCAGTCGCGCTCCATCTCACCGAATCTGAGGCCTCCTTGACGTGCCCGGCCCTCGGTTGGCTGGCGGGTCAGGATTTGTACCCGACCGCGACTGCGGGCGTGCAGCTTGCTGCTAACAAGATGGTGTAGCCTCTGGTAGTAGATGACGCCGACAAAGACGTCAGCAGAGTAGGCCTCACCGGTCTCACCGTTGATCATCGCCTCACGGCCAGTATGGTTGAATCCGTTACGGAGAAGTCCCGCGCGCAGGGAGTCTTCCTTCTCACCAGTGAATGCAGTTCCGTCGATCTTGCGGCCCTCCATGGAGCCAACCTTTCCGCCTATCATCTCGAGAACGTGGGCCACAGTCATCCGCGAAGGGATAGCGTGTGGATTGATGAGAAGGTCTGGTACAACACCGTCGGCGGTGAAAGGCATGTCCTCTTCGTTAACGAGTCGTCCAATCACCCCTTTCTGTCCGTGGCGGCTGGCAAACTTGTCGCCAAGTTCAGGAATCTTGTTGGTACGCAGAGTGATACGGACAAGGCGCCCAGAGTCAAGGGACTCCGTGACGAACACGTTGTCGACCCAACCCTCCTCGCCATGTCGCACCATCATCGAGGACTCTCTCCTCTCCTGAGCCTGCAAGAAAGCACCGTGGGCCTCCTCGAGGAATCGTGGAGGACTGGTCTTCCCAACCAGAACCGCCCTGTCCGACTTGTTCACAGTAGACAGGTACTCCTCCGGCACTGGCAGCCCGTCTCTCTCAAGGTGGGCGTAACTGTCGAACGACTTCAGCCCCTTGATCTCGTCGAGACCGGTTCCGGGTACTTCGATTCGCTCCTCCTGGCCACCAGGGAATCGCTTGTTCTCCGCGTTGTAGGTCCTTACGAAGGCAGAGCGCGCTAGAGAGCGCTCGACCGATGCTCGATTCATGATGACGGCGTCCTGCATGTTGTATCCGTGCTGGCTCATGATGGCGACTACGAAGTTCTGCCCTCCTGGCCTGTTGTTGAAATTAGTCGACTGCATTGCGCGCGTGCCAACGATTGACTGTTGAGGATAATGCATTATGTGAGCCCGAGTATCGGGACGCAGCCTGTAATTGGCGCTTGGTAGACCCAGACTCTGCTTGACCATCGCTGTCCCACCAGTCACTCTCGGAGTGGAGTTGTGCTCAGGGTAAGGTACGAGGGACGCGCACACACCGAGGATGAGTTGGGGGTCTATCTCAACGTGAGTGTAAATCAGAATAGTGTGGTCCTTTGTCTGCTTCCTCTTGAGTGTCGTCAAGTCCTCCGCGCTCTGATAATAGTTCAGGGGCCTCGTGAACTCGTCAAAGACTGTCTCGCCGTTAGAGAGTTGGACCTCAGCCCTCAGTTTGGCCTCAGAAATCTCCTCCTCACCGAGGTTCACCCACTCCACTTTCGCCGGGTTGATTGGCCTACCATACTTGGGCGATACCTGAGGGAGATCGAATGGCCTAGGGGCGATGAGGAGGTCCTCCTCCTCTTCGGCATCGACCCACTCGACAACGCCCGAGGAAACCAAGTCAGAGAACGTAAGTTCGCCGGACCTCAGGCCCTCCAAATGGAATTTTGTGAGGTTTAGAGTACTGTGCTCGATGACCAACAGAGGACGAAGAACTCTACCTCTATCTGTATTGATGAAGACATCTTTGTTAGCAGTGTCGTGACGGACACAGACCTCTGGCCGGAGTTGTCCACGGCGACGGCTGCTCTTGATTCTAGCGACTAGTTTTGCCGGTCTCTTGTGCAAACCGAAGATGTCACCGTTGACGTGGATCCTCGAGCCGGCCGCCCACTCTTCGGGGGCAGAATTGACTCCAGCCTCAATCAACAGTTCCTTAACATCGTCCTCGGGGACCTCCTCGGAAACGTCAATCATCTGAGCTGCGTTCTTGACCAATCCGCAGTTCTGGCCTTCGGGAGTCTCGTTGGGGCAGAGCCTGCCCCAGTGAGTGGGATGGAGGTCACGAGCCTCGAAGTGTGGTTGACTGCGTACTAGGGGGCTGGTCACCCTACGCATGTGCGAGAGAGCGGCGATGTATGTTGTACGGTCCAGCAACTGGCTGACACCGGAGCGTCCTCCAACCCAGTTGCCGGTCGCTAGAGCGTGCATAATCTTGGATGTCAGGACGTCCGGCCTAAGACACGAGTTAATTTTCAGTTCTCGCTTGCGGTTGTGGTGCCTCTCAAGTTGGTACTTGAGGTCCCTAGACAATTGCTGCATACTGACCCTGAACAAATCCTCCATCAGATCGCCGGCGAGTCGGACGCGTTTGTTGGCGTAGTGATCCTTGTCGTTAGGATCGCGGTTGGTGATGGCCATTTCTAGGACCTGCCTGACAATGCGGCCAAGGAAGATAGCTTTCTTCTCGCGATGATCGTTCGAGGAACCTAGATGAGGAAGAAGTTCCTTGTCGAGGAGGTTCTGGATTCGCGACTCTCGGTACTCCTTCTGCTGTCCGGCTGCGAACTTCTTCTCGAGCCAGGCAATCGCCTCATCCTCTGTCTCGACGGCATACTCTTCGTTGTCCTTGACGTCATTGAGGTTGGCGACGGTGTACTTCATCGCCTCGACTGGGCCTGCGATTGCAGCGAAGATCTCCTGATCGTTCTCCATACCCAGCGCCCGCATGAGGAGTACAACTGGAATCGCCGTGGTGCCGGCGCTTGGAATCTTTACCATCAGCATACCGTCACGTCGCTTCTCGACGTTGAGTGGCTTGCGCACGCCGTCACGCTGAGAGAAAATCTTGGCGACCTCAGTCTCGTGAGCGTACTTCTTATTCTTCTCTACGGTAACTCTGTTGGGAGCGAGGTCTTCCATTGAGATGAGTACGCGTTCAGTGCCGTTGATGATGAAGTAGCCACCCGGATCGAGGGGGTCCTCACCCGCCTTCCTGAGAAGCTGGGTCAGGTACTCGCTATCTTCGACTGAAGTCTGAGGAGATAGTTTCCTGTTCTCGTCGATGTGATCGGAGTGCACGTTGCACCGGGCTGAGCGAACCATGATTGGGAGGTTGCCTATGTGGACTCCCTCTTCCTCGATGTAGCCTAGGCCGCCATCGGGTGGACCATCTATGTCGTCCCTGTAAATTCGGAAGTCCAAATACACGGGCGAGAAGTAGGTTAGCTTGCGAATCCTGCACTCCAGAGGAGTAGCGGGGTGCTCGGCACCGTTAGCCTCACGGATGGTCGGGCGCCCCAGCCTGATATTCTTGAGACGCACTATGATTTCCTTGTCGAGCACGTCGAGTTTGATGCAGCCACCAGCCTCCTCGCCGCCAGGTAAATCCTCGATTGGTTCATCCGTCCCCACTCTGATGTTGCGAATTATCCGCTCCATTCTGCTAAGGCGACCATCGCCTGAGGGGATGCAGTCGTTGTACGACATCAACTGGTGATTTACTAGGCTCCTCTGCTTGAAGTAACTCTCAACTATTTCCTTCATCTTCTCACCTCAAGCGCTCTCTACAATCAACCTGTAAGCCGTGCTGGAACCTGCTGAACGACTGTACCTGACTACTCTGACGATCCTGTTTGCGAGCCAGCCTGCTGGGAGCTCATCGTCTCCAACCTCAACTGCTTCTTTTATCGCCTGCACAGCAGGATCAGTGATGAGTATCTTTGGGAGTAATTCCTTGGCCAGTCGGGTGGTGCCGTCAGCGTTCTCCTGAGTCAGCTTCCACGGAGCCAACGCGGCCTCCTCTTCATCCTGAGGAATCAACTCGTGATGCGGAACTAGAATGTGATTGAGTACGTTGAACCTGTCATCGCCTTTTGGAATATCGGCATCGAGCATGGCCTTCCTGGAGATAGTTACCCTACCGGTGCGTGTCCTCTTGCGCGAAGCCATCTGCTCTCTGATTACAGCCATCACATTCTCGAGGTCGGCGTCGCCAGATTCGAGTTCAAGTTTCTTGGCGACCTGATCGACAGTCATGCGCTTGATTGCATCCATGTTCGCATCGTCAGCCAGCCGGTGGGCATGCTTCTCGGAAATACCGAGTTCCATCATCCGCTTTTTCGTTGAGCTTTTTACTGCCATATCACGCCCCCCTGCCCTGCAAAAACCATGGGCCTGCGGCGTTATCAGGCGGGCCTGATGGGATTTGAACCCACGGCCGTCCGGTTAAAAGCCGGATGCTCTACCTGACTAAGCTACAGGCCCATAGCAAGTGCTGGGCCTTCTGCGGACCGAGGGGGGGTAGAAGAACGTTTCTAAAACGCCACGGCTACGCCTCGCAGGGCCACGACTCCTCCTAATGGGGGCGGAGATGTCAAATCAATGTCGGAGGCCTGAACGAATAAAGGTTTTCAGAATATACCCGTAGTGGAGATTTAGATGTACGAAGAACACCGCCGGCCCCCCCTCGGGGCAAAAGACAAATCGACGTTTTCCAAATTCAGAATCGAGAGTGCTGGTCCGTGGGAAATAACAGTCCCACACACGGTCTACCCGCCCCGTGAGGACACCGCCCTGCTAGGCCGGGCGCTACTACGGCTGTCTGGTCGCTGTGGCCGGGCGGTCGAGATCGGATGTGGCAGTGGAGTGCTCTCTATCCTACTCGCCTCAATAGGCTGGAGCGTTACTGCATGTGATGTCAACCCGTTCGCTGTGGCAGCAGCTAGGGGCAATGTGGAGAAAGCCGGTTTCGCAGACATGGTCAGTATCGATGAAGGTGGCCCTGGGGAGCTAGGGTGGGAATTGCAAAAAGAAGTGGATCTAGTAGTGTGGAACCTACCCTACTTGGACCCTCCAGAATACGATGAGGTCTCTCTCGAGCATATCGAGGAGGCTTCGATGTCTGATATCCCAAGAGGTTGGTCGGATAAGCTTCTAGAGATCATGGACGATAAGTTGATTGATCCGAGTTGCCTAGTAGTTCTGCTTCATCGCACCGATCCAGACAGTCGCAGCAAACCCGACAGTTGGATTCGAAGCGGATGGTCCTGCCGGCAACTGGACAGTATGAGGCTGGCTGATGAGAGGCTTGAGGTGCTGTGCTACTGGAGGCCGGGGGCAGGAGAGTCTGCCATGGTCATGGCTGAGTGTGAATCGACGATGGACGAGGCCAAACGGCTCATTAATGGAGGCTGGCAGAGGGTGCTTTCTCTCTCGCAGACCTCTGGCCGAGGTAGGAGAGGGAGTTCGTGGCGGACCCAGGAAGGAGGGCTGGCATGCACTTGGGTCCTTTCTGGCGGGACTCTAGAACGGCACTCCCCTGGACTCATACAGACCTCGGTCGGTGCCGCAGTTTCAGATGCCTTGGGTTGTTGTGTCAAATGGCCAAACGACTTGGTGACCGAAGATGGTAGGAAACTGGGAGGTGTACTCGTGGAAGGGAATTCGGAGGATGAGGGTATCAGAGTTGGTATCGGGCTCAACAAGCGGGACGGCGTTATCGATGGAACGACTGTAGCCGGATGGGGTGAGTTCGTCGGAGAGAAAACAGCAATCGAGGTCTTCGATATACTAGATCCGGCTATCTCGTCACTCTTCGAGGAGCATTCTCTTGCACCTCTCGTAGAAGAGGAGGAGTTGGTAGCACTGTCTTGGAAGAGTCTAGCAAGGTCGCTTTCAACAGGAGTAGTTCTCAAATCCAAGGGATTACCCGTGAGAGCAGTAGGTTTGAGTTCGGAAGGCCATCTGTTGACTGAGTTCGAGGGATTGGTCGCAACGATTGATGATATCAACACACTCAACTGGAATCCTATTACGTGAGTTCTTTCTTGCCTATTCCGAGCCTCTCTCTGACCAACTTTATCTTCCCCGATCTCGTAATTGTGCAGCAGTCCTCGTCAGAGTTGATTCGGGAGGTGGCTGCTTCGCAATCATTCAGAGGCACTCTGACTATAGCTCCCACAGTGCCATCAGACTCTATGTAGTGATCATATAATCTCCAGTGTAATCCCTCAAGGAGCCGCCCTAGGATTTCCTCACAAGCCTCACGACTCGTCGCCCGCGAACTGATTCTCACTCCTATCCACCTGCGCTTACCCCTAGCAGCCTTACCGAGTCCTGCCATGACCGGTGGACAAGGCGACCCTTAATCGAGTTGGTCAAAGACCGCTAACTACTGCAACCAGCCTGATTCGCCCCATCATCTCGTCACTTGCCCTTGCTCCCATGATTACCTGACAATCGGGATCGAGAGAGGAGACGAATGCCTCTGTAACTTCATTCAGATGGGCTAGAGTCATGTCGGGACCTCCCTCTACCTGTATCATGCAGCCTTTGGCACCATCAACTCTAAGATCAGATAATGGTGACTTGCGTGCCTCGCCGACCACCTTATCTGGCCTGTCAGTGGTCCCAGTTCCGACAATCAGAGTGGCGTTTCCGGGTATGTTGATTACCGTCCTGAGATCCATCAGATCGAGGTTAATCTTTCCTACCTTGGCAAGAGTAGTTACCAGTCCTTCGACCAATTCACCAATCCAGCCTGATCCTGCCCTCCAGTCATCGTCCCTGTGTCGTGCCTGCCATGCCAACCTCTCCATACTGACTCTGATACAAACGTGGGAGTTCTCTTCTAGCGCTTGAATTGCGGCCTCGGCAATCTTACACCGTAGGGGCTGTTCGGCGAAAGGCAAACCTGCAATGGCGATTACGAGACAGTCGTTCTCATACGCCAGAGAAGCCAATTCGGCCGAGGCACCCGAGCCCATCCCTCCTCCGAGCCCCGTCATAATGACTACGAGCTCAGCCTGCTCAAGTAAGGGAGATACGGAGTCAATGCCGTCCCTGAGACGGTGAGCTGCCAGTGCGGGAAGAGCGGCAGTGCCTCGGCCGTCGCCCCCTGCATCGAGGTGCAGGCAGTGTGCTGCCGAGGCTCCAGCGAATGAAGCCTCATCAGCGTCTATGAGCAGCAAGTCAGCCAGTTCGGAGCATTTCGTATGGGCCCTCTCGGCCCATGTGCAACCTATTCCTCCGACGCCGGCAACCAGAATCGCGCCCTCGTCCATACGACACCCCTCGTGGCAGGGGCCGTTTAGAATGTGCTCAATCATAACTGAGGAGGCGTTGGTATCTCCTTCTCTCATCTCGTGCCCATGCATTGTCCGGCTCAATCTGCAATACGCGTTCGTAGTACTCGATGGCCTTCCCCCATTCTGACAGGTAGCGACCATGCATGTGACCCAGATTATTGAGTACTGGGACGCAATCGGAATCTCCCTCCAATAGTTCCATCAAGATGGATTCGGCGTTATTTATATCCAGCATCTCCATGTGATTCTCTGCCTCTTCGAGGCGCTGCAACTGCTCTTCGGAGAGATGGTAGACATTACGCCATTGAGGCCCCGACACAGACGCTGCTGAGAGCACTGTCGTTTGAGGTTTCGCAAATATCTAATGAGTGTCATTAGAGGGGCAGATGCGAGTCCTTCCGAAAGAGGCAAACTGGAACGTTAATATCCCTATTCAAGGTGGCTTCGCCCGTACCTTGAGGTGTTAGCGTGAGCAGGTTTGCAGCATACTCTCAAAGAGCCCTCATACTCGGACTAATTGCCTTGTTCATAGCAGGAGGGACACAGGCGTCGCACCTCGGTATCGGAGGCGATGCCAACGGCGACGGAGATGTTTCCATAGCGGGATGTACTTGCCATAACGAGGACTCTGATAACTCTGTGACTATAATAATCGAGGGATTGCCCTACCACTACGAGGCAGAAACTCAATATGATCTAGTCATCCAGTTAATCGGAGGTCCTGACATAGACACCTCTTCAAACACTGGTGGGTTCTCGATGATGGTCAGTTTGGGAGTTCTCAGTGCTGGAGAAGGATTCGAAACAATGGTCCAAAACTGGGAGGATGACCCGACTAGGTTAACTCATACAAACTCAGGATCACAAACGGAAGATAGGAGTTGGCAGGTTGTCTGGACTGCCCCCTCCTCAGGAGAAGGTGTAGTCACGATGTGGCTCGCAGGGAACACGGTAAATGGTGATCAGATACCCAGTGTTTTAGACAAGTGGAATAGACTCACGACTACTGTCGATGAGGGCGTTGATAATGGAAGGACTCGGACAGTCTTCTCTGGAAACGGTGAGATTGAGCCCTCTGCCCCTGCCGAGCATGGCGTAGATATCCACGAAATGGGTGCTGGACTCAGGGCGCACTGGCTCGGCCTGCTGGGATTCGCCGCGGTAATCATCGTCCTGCTCTTCTGCGGTTTGTTTCTCCGTTACGGGTTCTCTAGGCACTATGTAGGGAGGAGCAATCTTCTGCGCCTCAGAATCAAGCATCTTCGAAGAGGTGATCAACTGTGAAAGAAGACATCGTGATGAAGCTGCTCAGGCAGGTGAAGTCAGGCGAGGTCAGTGTAGAGGACGCACGCGCTGCTCTTGAGAACACCGTGCTGACAGTAGAGGAATTCAGCGCTGCCGTCGACCATGGAGTGTTCAACGAGCCTGAGATGGGTACGGTCGTACGAGCCTCTGTCTCGCCCTTCGGCGACTCCATACTGATTCTACTGCTGTCTCTTTGGGGTGTCTTGTGGAGCCTATACTGGGCAGGGGCGTTGACCTATGGACTGTTCAACGGGTGGGACCAGCAATTACTGTCATTCCATATGGGTATGCTCATGTTGACTATAATCATCCTAGGCATGGTCTACCTGAAGTTCGTGATGCCTGACGTTGTCATAGTCAAGCATAGGGGTAACAAATACATCACTTCGAATGACCCCGGAGGATGGAGACAGTACGAGGTGTGATGATGGCAAGAAGATTCAGACTCAGGCCCGTTCCCGGTGAAGTTGGTGCTGCTTCGGAGGCGCCGAACATGATCGATAGGAGAGAGTTCATGCGCCACTCTTTCAACACCGCTGCGGGTGTCATCACTATGGCGAGTATTGGCGCTATCGGCTTCGCATCTCTTCTGATGGGGCAGTCTGATGCGGACGGCGGAGACTCGTCTGTGCGCTTCTGGGTACCCACCGGTGCCGAGGATTCCGCTTGGTACGGTGACTTGCACCTTGAGCAGATGAACTTTCAGTCCTTCGTTGACGCAGCTGCAACCTCGACTACCGGGATGGCGGGGGCTTCTGGGGTTTGGTCCGGCCTCCCTGTCAATGTGATTTATGTCCCTCACGATGAGAACTCTCAGTCCGCGCTAGAGGAGAACAAGCCCCAGTTCCAGTTCATGGACGGTTACAACGAGAGCGGGGCCTATGTGGGATCTGGTTTCGATGTCAACGAGAAGCCTGAATACGAGGCTCTTTCGATTCATGACAACATGATTATCATATTCTCAAGGTGCCCACACTTGTGTTGTATCCCGGGTTGGCAGCTGGTTGCAAATGACTTCACCAGTGACCAATGGAGCCCTGGTGGTGCTGATGCTGGTGGCAACAAGCTGTTCTGTATATGCCACTCCAGCAGGTACGATCCCACGGTCATCGAGAAGAATCGTAACAGGAACAGGACCAACGGCACCGAGTTCGACTTCATAGGAGTCAAGAGAACCGGAGGTCCCGCTCCGGTTGGTATGCCATTGATTCCATTTGAGGTCAACGGGGGAATCATCGAGGCCCTCGACGACTTCAAAGATTGGTACACGTTTTGTGAGTAGGTGATTTGGTGATTCAGTTCTGGTTCCTGTGGCTTTTCATTGCCATCGTTGTGGTCCTCGTGGCCTTCACGCTGCGCAAGGAGAGAGACGAAATGCCGAGGACCGATATCCTGCGGGCCGTAGAGACCAGTGCAGGCAGTATGGGTCTCGCGGAGAAGGGGTTCCTGTGGGCATTCTCCTGGCTCGATACAAGATTCCGAATCCAGGACTACTGGGGGATGAGCAAGGATGCATACCACCACATGCACAGGCAGATGCCGCTGACACACGCTGAGAAGTACAAGTTGCGCATCATCTGGTACTGGTATCCTCTGTACTGCCTCGGAGGAATCTCCTTCCTCGCCTTCATCATACTGGTGATCTCAGGAACGGTACTTGGGCTGTACTACGTCCCGGGAGGAGAGGGGACTCCCTCTCCTGCTTACCTCAGTATGGAATTCATCATGGTCGATTTACCGTTCGGCTACATCATGAGGTCGATACATCACTGGACGACTCACTTCATGGTGGCATCAGTGTTCCTGCATATGTGTAGAGTATACTTCACCGGAGCGTATCGTAACCCACGTGAGTTGAACTGGCTCATCGGGGTCGCATTGATGTTCTTCACCATCTTCTTCGGCTACTCCGGCTATCTGTTGCCTTGGGACAGCTTAGCTTTCGGAGCAGCCACCATAGGCATCAACATGGCCAGTTCAACTCCATTAGTAGGGAGTTGGATGGCTAAGGCACTGTTCGCAGGCACCACCCTGTCCGGTCAGACGGTGACGAGAATGTATTTCCTGCATGTCTTCATTCTCCCTGTCCTAGTGACTGGCCTGATTCTAGCGCACCTATTCATCGTCTGGGTACAGGGTATCGCGGAGCCGCATTGAAGTGATAGTATGGGGATGATAGACAGATTCGGGAGGATCGCTGACACCTACATCAGCGAGAGAGACCAGTTGCTAGAGGCTGATGAGGAGAGGCGTCGTGTATTCGTCGGTCATGCCTTTTGGCCGACCGAGATTATCCGCGACAGCATCATCCTAGCAGCGATGATGGCAGTGATCTCGTTCTACTCATGGATCATCCCCCCTCCACTCCACAGTGCGGCCGATCCGTTCGCTCAAGCCGGTTTTGTCTTTCCAGACTGGTATGTACTGTTCTCGTATGGATACTTGAGATGGGGAGAGTACCTGCCTCAGTTCATCATTCCCGCAGGGCCAATTGGGGGCTTCTTCGGTTCACCGGTTATCGCTTGGAACGCCGCCTGGTGGGGCTCGGCCTTGACAGGCATCCCCGTTGGCCTGTTAGCACTGCCTCCGTTCATCATTGGAAAGAGGGAGAAGAGGGGTGTTGAGGACCCATGGTTCGCCACTGCTGGAGCAGTATATCTGGCTCATGTTTGGTTCATCTCCGTTTTCTCAATCAATATCTTCCTCAATCTCTACTCGAAGGACTTGAGCAACTATTGCTGGTCGGACCCTCACAACTACCTGTTCTGCGGCCGGCAGGCTCCTTGGACAGCTGATGTATTCAACGCCATACCATGGGTGTTGACAGGTATATTCGTATTTGCCGCGATATACTTCTGTGTGAGGTGGTTCGTCCTGAACTCGATCGGTGCGAGGCTCTCACCAATTATAGGGAGGCAGATTGCAATTGGCTCCATCGTAGCTGCGGTAATCATCTCGGTAGTCACATGGCCCATCTACGATGGTGGCTTCTGGGATTATGGGGGCCTAGGTGCGATGGACGAATTAGAGGATCTTGATGGGCTGCGAGCACAGCCCTCGGACACTCTTGTGCACCAAAGCAAGGGTAACGTATGGGCAGAATGGGAGGATGACTGTCTGCCATACTCAGAGACACAGGACTTGGCAGTATGGGATGATTTCGACTTTGAACATGACGATTTCAGCGATTGGTGCGTGATAGCGGCTGCGAATTGGGCTGATTGGGGAATCTACCAACCTACCAAGAAGGTCATCATAGATTTTTCAGGAGACAATGGGCATGCCGACACTGATATCGGGAGAAACGCCGGTGGATCAATCACTACATACTCTGGGAATGCGTTGAGTTTGCAACAAGAAGTCTCCGATAGCAGCACATTTGAAGTCGAGAATCTCGGGGTCTCCAGTGTTCCCGCTGATGTGGGTTGCACGTTCCGGACGGTTTACACAGATACGGGCGATTCCGCCAGAGATGCTGGCGTCCACTCACAGAGCATCAAACTCCTAGACTCCTCTGGGTCAATCCTGTGGGAGAACGAGGGCGGTGTGTGCGAGTCAACTACGATTTACCTATCTACTGGAGCGAGTTACACGGTCATTTTCTCATTCAATTCAGAGGGTGTCAACGAATCTATTTCTATGGCCACGGACTTCTCTGCAGTGGCCCATCAGCCTCTCCTACTCAGCGACGACGGTACGGCTATGGTTAGGTCTGAATCGTCTCTAAGCCTTGATGAGCTGACTGCACTCTCCCTCGACAACCCAACTTACCACAAGAATCCGAAGGGGCTCGATGCCAAGCTGATCTACAGCCTGTCCATCCCCTGTCTCGGTGTGGGCGCGATTGTGTTCCTAGTCATGCGCAGCATGGCCCGAGGATATGAGTGGGAAATGAACAAGTGCTACGGCTGCGATCTGTGCGACGACGCCTGCCCAGTTAGACTGTTCAATGCCGGTGACAAACTGAACATCATCTACAACACCTGGAACAACGAAGATGACGGCGTTCCACTGTATTCGTGCCTGACCTGCACAGCCTGTACCAATGCCTGCCCACAGTTGGTGGACTATGATTCCTACGTCGACATTCGCAGGAACCTCATCGTCGGCGGCCCACCGGCCACCGAGATTCCGCACACACTGCTTCAGGCTGTGCTGGCTGCTGAGGCCGAGGAGGATGCTGACGAGTCCTTTGTCTCGATTGAGGATTACCCGATAGACTCCAACGTCGGTTACTACCCAGGGTGCGTCGACTACATCGATCAGGAGATGGTCTTCAGTCATGTAAACGAGGGTGAGATGAATCTCGGTGAGACCACCACCGCGGCCTTCACCCTCTTTGAGGAGATGGGCGAGGACGTCACCTACCTAGGTCGTGACTTCCTGAAGTGCTGCGGTCACGACCAGAAGTGGCAGGGCCTGTCAGAGGTCTTCGAGAAACTGAAGGCCTACAACCAGAAGAAACTAGGTGAGAGTGGTATTGACACTCTGGTCACCTCGTGTGCCGAGTGCTTCCGAACTTTCGCTCTGGATTACGAGTTGGACGAAATGAAGGTTATGCACACCACCGAGTACCTAGTCGAGAAGGGTTTCGACATGGACTTGGCCGTGGCCGACGACGTCACCGTAACCTACCACGACCCATGCCGCCTCGGGCGTCAAATGGACCTCTACGACAAACCTCGCGATTTGGTTGAGTCGGTGAAGGGAGTAAGTCTCGTGGAAATGGAGCACCACGGCGAAGACGCATTGTGCTGCGGCGTCTCCAGCATGATGGCCTGCAACGAGAACAGTAGGGCTCTGCGCCTACAGCGCTTCGACGAGGTGAAGGCGACTGGGGCGGACGTGATGCTTACGACCTGTCCCAAATGCGTGGCACATTTCGAGTGCCTCAAGTTTGAGGGCGATCCGCGTCACGACTTTGAGATTCTTGACGTTGTCAGTTTCCTCGCCCGCCAAGTGAACTCTAGGAAATAACTACGAATGCATAGTATGCAGATATTGCTGCCAGAGCCAGATTGATGCTGATTCCCCAAGCAGTGGCCTTGGCCATCCTAGGATTGTCATAGCCAAGCGCAATGAGCCATAGGAAGAAACCGATTAGACCTCCGCAGGCGAAAGAGATCCAAGCAGCCCGCAGCGACAGAGAAATAGCCATCACTGCCCAAATTGAGGGGCCGATGAGCAAACCGACCCATGCCATTGGATCTTGATGCCACCTCAACTCGGGATTGGCGTCTACCACGAACTAGGCACCGTCGGCCATGGCATCAAGGTGGCGGAGAGAAGCATACATTGAGAATGTGGGGCACTAGTTGCCGGACGTGACAGAGATTCCCGACCTGCTGGCCCGACGGGCCATCGAGCAGAAGCGCATCCGGATGATGCTCGATTCGATGAGAGCGGGAGAGGAAGCCAAGATCAAGGGAGGAGAGGACGCTGTCGCATGGGTCAAGAAGGAACTATGCATAGGTTGCGACCAGTGCACTATAGTCTGTGATGATGATGCCATTGAGCTTTACGACACTCCGCTCGCAAGTCCAATTATGCAAGTAGAAGTGAATCGAAAAGCTAGAATCCTACGGGATGATTGTACGGGATGCAAGTTGTGTGTTTTAGGATGTCCGACCGATGCGATAATCATGATTGACAGGTAGGAATAGTCGTGGAAGATAAGGAGCCGTTGAGATTCGGGGCCGAGTTCGGCCCTAAGAGGGGCGGTCGCTCCAGCGGCGTCTCCCTTTCGACCTTCAAGACCCTAGTATGGGTGTCCAATATAGGAGGCCTAGTTTTGTTCGTGATTGGCCTCGAACTGATGGTGGTGACTGGTAGATTCTACCTCGGCCTCGGCTGCATAGTGGCTGGGATAATCATCGCACTGTTCCCCTCGAACTACGAGATAGTGGGGATGGATGACCTTGCTATTGGAGGCGAAGATGGTGAATCTGAAGAAGAGTAGGTAGTTCGATGGAAGTAGGGATTAGGGCGATCTCCACCCCTCTGGGTAGAATGATTGTCGCGGCCAGTGAAGAGGGAGTCTGTAGGCTTGAGTGGAGTGAGGAGCCGGAAAACGAGTCTGTGGTGGGCAAACACCACGTAGAAACGGCCAGAGGATGGGTGAAAGCTTTCTTCCAGAAGCGCAAGGCCCCTGTTCCCGTGCTCGACATAGGGAGTCTTACTGCGTTCCAAAAAAAGGTCCTCGGAGTTCTCTCGGAAGTTGCACCCTTCGGCGAGGTGATTAGTTACGGCGATCTGGCTCTAGCCGCAGGCTACGAGAACTCCAGCAGAGCTGTCGGCTCAGTCATGGCTGGCAATCCCTGGGCTCTGTTGGTCCCCTGCCACAGAGTAGTTCGCAGAGATGGTGCTTTAGGGAACTACAGCGGCTGCAACGGCCCTGAGACCAAGGCATGGTTACTCAAGCACGAAGGCAGGAAGTTGGAACTCGGTATACGATTGGCGAGATAATTACTCGGGCCAGTCACTGACATCCTCAAGAAGTTCCATTATCGGCTTGGTAGCCCGTTGTTGAGGATTTCCTGTCAAGTGAATCGAGTGAAACAGTCTCATCCCTATGGCCATCTCGGGCTGGGCAGCAAGTTGCTCACTCAGTCGGCCGTATCCCTTGGCCCACTCAGCGGCATGGGGTGTCAGTTCCTGTATCAGCGAGGACACCAAATCTGGAGCTGTTGCTGTTCCAGCCGGGAGCTTTGGGCGCCTCACGGTAATCTCAGGGAGATTGGTCAGAGAAGCCGCCTCACGCAGAGCGAGTTTTTCCGTATCTGCGGAGAGTCTCCATCTCATCGGTAGCCTGTTGGACTCGGCCCTGTGCTGCGAACTCAGGAAAGGGACCCTTACTTCCATGCCCTGTGCCATGCTGTGCCTGTCAGCTAGACGCAGTTGGAAATTCGACAATTGGCCCCTGTCAAGTTCGAATTGCAGAGTAGTGCTCAAGTCTTTGAAATGATGTTTTGGATCTATCTTGGTATTGAGCCAGGGTGCCCCCGGACCATGCTCGATACCAGAGATATCGAAACCCCCGGCTAGAGAGAGCCTGTTCGATACCAGCCGCGAGTGTTCATCCAGATCACGGTATCGCGCATAGCCCGCGTGAAGTTCGTCTGCTCCTTGTCCACAAAGTCCCACGGTCACTTGCTTTGACATCTCCTCAAACAGAGTTTGCCAGAACAGTACGGTGATGTCAAGATCCTCTCCGCTGGCAACGAAGCGAGGGAGGCCTTTCCAAAACGCGTCCTCTTCGATTATCTTGGTGTGATGTCCAAGATCATGATGCTGAGTAATCATCTCGGAGGCAACGAAATCTGGATTATCCTCACTGCTGGCTACAGTCCAGCATTCTGGGACCGGTTTTCCCGAACTCTGAGAAACCTGATGAGCGAGTGCAGCCACCAAACTCGAATCCAATCCCCCCGATAGCACGATTCCTATTGGGACGTCGGACATCATCCGATCCTCGAGGCCATCCCGGAAACTGTCGAGGAGAATTCGGGCTTGGACTGACGGATCCCAGTGTTCCGTAGGTGAGATGATGTTCCTAGAGTACCTACAGACTCCATTCAAAATTGCTCTGCCATCATCATCCAAGGACCAAGACTCGATTGTCCCCGGGGCTACTTGTGTCACGCCGAGGAAGAGCGTCGTCATATCCATCGGATACTCGTATGCGAGCCTGACGGCGAGAGCGTCAATGTCTGGTCGGGCTATGAATTCGGGATGGGCATGGAACGCCTTGACTTCCGAAGAGAACAGGAGCGTACCGTCAGGTAGCAGTGTTCTGAGAAGTGGTTTAACGCCCATTGGATCCCTGCTCAAAAGTAGTTCTCTTCTCACTGGATCCCAGAGGGCGAAGCCCCATATCCCATCCAGCAGGGAAACCCATCGAGCATGGTCTGCAGATGAATCGTGACTGGGGGATCCTGCAGCGAGCATGGCGTTCCTGTGTGCTGCTAGAACAGCCTCGCTGTCTCCTGAAGTGCGCCATGGATAGGTATTGCATCGAGAGCGTAGTTCCGATTGGTTGTATATCTCTCCATTCTGCACTAATACTGCCCCGTGATCCGATCCGATGGGCTGCGAAGAGCCTTCAAGATCGACTATCGACAGCCTAGCATGACCGAATGCCACGGTTCCGTGTTCGAGTTCGTCGTAGAATCCGCCCCTTCCGTCGGGCCCCCTGTGGCTAAGGCAGGCTGCCATCGCCAGAGCAGTTTCCTGATCTGCATTTCCGAACATGCCAGTGATGCCGCACACGAATGTGCGAGAAACAATCCCGCCATTATACTATGCAAATGGCAATCAGAAGTACACCACGAAGATAGCGAACGAAACCAGTGAAGCTAGAGTCCATATCAGAACATACGTGTTTTGAGATAAAGGGGAATCTATGATGTCCCCGCTCGAACCCTCATCTGACATGCTAACACACTGGCCAGATGAAACTGGATTGTAAAGATGACGGGGCGATACTCACAGGAAAGGGCTGAGCATCAGTAGGGCGGCGAGAGGGAAGAGGATCATCGTCGCGTTGTCATCGATGTACTTGACCCTCGGCAGTTCTCCTAGAACTGTGAGAGGGGCTAGGAGGATGCATATCCACAGCGGAGTCCCAAGCCAAAAACTGCATCCGACCCATATAACAAACGAGACTGCTAGACCTGTGGTTATTGCTAGCCTCATATCTTGCTTCTGGCGCTTTATCTCGCCCATCAAGGGGTCGACAAAAGTAAGGCCAAAAATCAGTGGGATACCATAAATTCCAGATTTAATCCCGGTACCACTCGAGAATGGCTCCATGTCTGTAATAAGAAGAGTTAGGCAGACTGCGAAAGCACCCCATGCGAGGGCCGAAATCTGTTTGGATTCATACTCCCTCTGACCGACAATGACGATTCCGAACCGCAGTCTGACGGTTTCGATGACGAGAATCATGAGGAAGACGTAACTAACCAACTCATCGAGTCCGACTGAGAAATAGCCTGCGATATCATCCCCGCGGGTGTAGTATACTAGTGGAATGGCTGCCATCGATACATGTGTCAGGCGCCTGAACGCGTGGCCACCGAACCCTCCGACTGAATGTTCCACGTGATCGATGTCGAAAATAGTCTCTGATTCGCCCATCCTAGAACCTCTCCTGACTTACTATTTCAGCGATTCCACGGCCTCATCGAGCGTTATACTTCCGGTTTCAACAGCATACAGCACCTCATTTATCCTAGGGTGGTCGAGGAGGCGGGAATCCCACAACGAGAGCAGTCTCTCCCTAGTCCTAAGACGCCCCCTGAGATTAGATACCGAGCATGCCTCAATTTCCTCCAGCAACTCATCCACTCCTGACCCGTCATGTGCTGAAACCAAGTAGACTTGGGGCTGCGAACCCTGACTCAGCCCGAGGGCAGAGCGCACTGAATCTGCGGCATGCTGAGAATTTGGCATATCTGATTTGTTAATCGCAATGACGTCTGCCAACTCCATGATACCGGCTTTCTCAGCCTGCACCATGTCCCCTCTGTCAGGTCCGTCCACCAAAAGCACCCGGTCAGCGAAGGCGACAATTCGAATCTCCGATTGACCGGCGCCAACTGTCTCGATGACTATCCTGCTCCAGCCGCATGCAGCTAGACATTCGATCATTGGAGAGAGGCGGGAAGTCACCCCTCCGGGATGGTTCCTAGTGGCCAATGATCTGACGAAGACAGAGTCACTTGAATCTGTAGCCCCCATCCTCATTCTGTCTGCGAGCAGGGCGCCGCCGCTGTTCGGTGACGACGGGTCGACGGCCAGAACGGCAACTTTCTCTCCTCTGCCGATCCACTTTGAAATCAGCCTGCCTATCAATGAGGACTTGCCGACCCCAGGGGGTCCGGTGACTCCGAGTGTCCAGGGGTCTTGCGGACCCATCTCGAAACTGGCACCGCCCTCGATAGCCGTGAGAATCTTGGATAAATCTCTGCGGTTTCCTGAAAGTGCTGAATTCAACAACTCGAAGTCATTCAACCCCATCGCCATCCAGAGTTCTCCCCTATTCCCACCGGCTGCCCCGACTCAATTCGCTGGGATGTGGTCTCGAGGAAATCTAGAATCTCAGAGGTGCGCGTGCCCGGTCCGAATATAGCCCGGACCCCTTGGTCATGAAGCGAATCGTGATCGCCCGAGGGGATGATGCCACCAGCGAAGACTACTACCTCAGAGAGTCCTTCGTCTCTGAGTCCGTTGCAGACTGCAGGAACGAGGACCTCGTGGGCCCCTGAAAGAGTGGAAAGTCCGAGAGCCGTGGCGTCCTCATCCATTACAATTCGGACGATTTCCTCTGGTGTCTTACGCAGTCCGGTGTAAACAACCTCGTGGCCACCATCCCTGAGAGCTCGGGCGATGACTTTCGCCCCTCTGTCGTGGCCATCAAGCCCGGGTTTAGCAATCACAATACGCATTTCGACGAAACTGGGAGTTGGGAGACAGCCTTCAAGCAACCGATGACGCGTGAGACTAGCAGCATTTCTAACGGGAATGCTCATTGGCGTGGTTTTCCTACCTTCGGGTACCATGGCTGAGTCTGATGAGCGCGTCGAGGAACTCCGCCGCAGGAAAGCGCACGCCGAAGGTGGTGGTGGGCAGGCCCGCGTCTCGGCGCAACACGCCAAGGGCAAGATGACGGCTAGAGAGAGGATCGACTTACTGCTCGACGAAGATTCGTTCATGGAGGTTGACACACTTGTGGAGCACAGATGCAGGGATTTCGAAATGGACCGTAACGTGATACCCGGAGATGGAGTGGTCTGCGGACACGGTACGATTGGAGGCAGGACGGTGTACTGTTTCGCTCAAGACTTCACGGTCTATGGAGGATCTCTCGGCGAGATGCATGGACTGAAGATATGCAAGATTCTGGACATGGCCCTCAAGACGGGAGCTCCGGTCATAGGCCTGAATGACAGTGGGGGGGCTAGAATCCAAGAAGGAGTCGCCAGCTTGGGTTCGTATGCTGAGATTTTCTTCAGGAATGTCAGGGCCAGCGGAGTCGTCCCTCAGATTTCGGTAATTATGGGGCCGTGCGCGGGGGGGGCGGTATATTCTCCAGCAATTACGGACTTCGTAATTATGGTAGATCAGACATCTCACATGTTCATCACCGGGCCTGAGGTAATCAAAACGGTGACCAACGAGGAGGTCACGTTCGAGGACTTAGGAGGTGCTTCAACTCATGCCACTAAGTCAGGAGTGACTCATTTCACAGCAAGCGACGACGAAGAAGCGCTGATTATCGTGAGAGAGCTCGTGGGGCTGATTCCATCCAACAATCTCGAAAAATCACCTGTCGTTGCAACGGCAGATCCTCATGACAGGGCATGCGATGAGTTAGACTCACTTGTCCCTGATGATCCCAGTCAGCCATACGACATCGTTACTGCTGTCGAATCTGTGCTAGACGATGGGGGCTTCCTAGAGGTTCAGGCCGATTTCGCGAGTAACATAGTAGTCGGATTCGGACGCCTTGGAGGGCATACTGTTGGGGTGGTCGCGAATCAACCCAAAGTGCTAGCAGGGTGCCTCGACATCGACGCTTCAATCAAGAGTGCGAGGTTTGTCCGATTCTGTGATGCGTTCAACGTGCCGCTCCTGACATTCGTCGATGTACCCGGGTTCCTTCCGGGGGCAAGCCAAGAGTGGGGTGGCATCATCAGACATGGAGCCAAACTGCTCTATGCATATGCCGAAGCCACCGTGCCAAAACTCACTGTCATTACTCGAAAGGCGTACGGAGGCGCTTACGACGTGATGTCTTCCAAGCACATCAGAGGTGACTACAACATAGCCTGGCCGACCGCTCAACTAGCAGTTATGGGGGCTGACGGTGCAGTCCAGATAATTCATCGCCAGAGAATCCAGACTTCCGGAAATCCGGAGCAGGAGAGGGAGAGATTAGTTGATGATTATGTGGAGACATTTGCCAATCCTTACAGGGCAGCTGCGCTCGGATACCTCGACGATGTTATCCAACCACATCAGAGCAGGGCTGTCCTAATTCGCGCCCTAGGGGCATTACTAGAGAAAGAGGAGATTCGCCCTGCTAGGAAGCACGGCAACATCCCCCTGTGAGGAGTGAGAATGGGAAAACGCGCGGACAGAGAAGCCAAGTTGCTGGCTGCAGCCATGGCTGCTGTATTGCTAGTAACTGAGGAAGGTGAGGCTATGGGACCTACTGGACAGAGAAAGTCAGGCGATCCGTGGTCCCGCGATCACCGTCGGGTGCTGATCGGTAGGCGCAACCTATTCCGCGCGCGCACGCGACGGAGCACCCCGAGGTGAGCCGATGAGTGAGAAGAGGAAAGTCACTGTAGACGGAGAGGAGTTTGAGGTCGACATCGAGAGAGATGGTGAAACTTGGAAAGTGCGAGTCGGTGGCCGGGAGTTCTCGATTCAAGTTGACAGCGGAATGCCGAGCGAGGTAACAAAACGTTCGACTGGACGGGGCAGAAGAAGGAACCGCTCTGGAACCATCTCATCCTCTATCCCTGGGAAGGTCGTGTCTCTACACGCAGCAGTGGGCGACCGGGTCGAAGAAGGAGAGGTTCTACTCATCCTAGAGGCCATGAAGATGCAGAATGAGATTCAAGCTCCCATTCCAGGGACTGTCAGCGAAGTTAATTGTGAATCAGGAGATAGTGTCGAGGCAAATGTACCGCTCGTCATTATCGAGCCTATTGACGAATCTGTATGATGATTCACAGAGTTCAAGAGTGGTGATTGACAGGGTTGTTCGTGCCGAAGTGCGATTATTCGAAGTGTGTGAATCAGGGTGAGCAGATTAGTCGCCTATCGCCCGAGGGATTCCTAGTGGCCACTGGGAGCAAGGCATATTCATTCAGAGAGGCCTATAGGCGATTCCACTACTGCAAAGAGCATCACGACGAACTCATGACTTCGGTGTGGAACCGCGTCAGGGATGCGGAGGACAAGGGCGACGATCACGTTGCTCCCACGGCGATATGAGCGGTAGGTTCATCGAATCGGCACCTACAGTAAGTTCGTGGATTCTTACGTCAGTCATCTCGAATGCGCTTACACTGGTCAGCACTACTCTGCCGACGGCCTCCATTCCATCTCCGATGTTGGCAAACCGCTTATTGTCAGGTACGACCTTGACAGACTGGGCAGAGAAATCAGCAGAGCTGATATTGAGGGCTCCACAGAACCAGGTTTCTGGAGATACTCCCCCCTACTCCCGGTAGCAAAACCCGAAGACCGTGTTTCACTAGGTGAGGTCATCACTCCCTTGGTCAAACTCGAGAGATCTGCTCACCTGATTGGTGCTGCACCGGGAAAAGTGATTGTCAAGGACGAGTCAAGATTACCCACTGGTTCGTTCAAAGCTAGAGGGCTGGCACTAGCGGTTTCCATGGCCAAGCAGCTAGGAGTCGTGCACCTCGCTATTCCGACAAACGGCAATGCCGGCTCAGCACTTGCGGCATATGCCAGCAGGGCTGGCATCAGGGCCACGGTTCTGTGCCCCGATAACACACCCGAAATCAACACTCGGGAGACCGAAGCACAGGGAGGCGATACACATCTTGTCAACGGCCTGATTGGGGACTGTGGTAAGATAATCGCAGAGGGTTCCGATGATGTTGGTTGGTTCGCGGTCTCAACTCTGAAAGAACCTTACCGCATCGAAGGGAAGAAGACCATGGGAATCGAATTGGCTGAGCAGATGGGGTGGCAATTACCTGATGTCATTTTCTACCCCACTGGCGGTGGAACCGGACTTATTGGTATGTGGAAGGCTTTCGCAGAACTGATTGAATTGGGCTGGATAGACTGTGAATTGCCCCGGATGGTAGCTGTTCAGTCGACTGGATGCGCTCCCATAGTCAAGGCCTGGGATGAAGGTGCAGAGTTCGCTGAGTTCTGGGAGAACGCCGAGACAGACGCATCAGGGATCAGAGTGCCTGCGGCTCTCGGGGACTTCCTGATTCTGAAGGCTGTGCGTGAGTCGGGTGGCTTTGCCATCGCTGTCAGTGACGAGGAGATACACAGCATGGTAGAAGGAATAGGACAAGAGGATGGATTACTGATGTGCCCTGAGGGGGCTGCGACTGCTGCTGCATGTAAATCCGCGCTAGATAGGGGATTGATTGGCGCGGATGACACCGTCGTCCTGTTCAACACCGCTACCGGCCTGAAGTACCCTCTGCCGGAGGTGACCTCGTCAATAGACAAGGAGGCCGAGATAGACTACCAGATGTTTGGCTAGATTAAGCCGAGTGCATCTTCGATGCGATTCAATTCCGGCCCTGTCGAGCCTGCACCTACAAGAGCGTGGGTATCGCTGGCAGCGCATCCAGCTCCGACATAAGGTGAGCCGAACGTGACTGTACCTACCATCACTGGGACTTTCATCACGGACTCAATAGATTTAGCCTCGGACCTCGATATGTCAGGGTGGGCTAGCACTCCGTTACCATTGGCCACCAGCATGCTACCGACGGTGTCGTGTCCTGCCACCTTACTGCGGATAGCATCTACTCCTAGGACCTCGCCAATCATGTCTACGCCATTCTGAGGTACCACTGGACTGACCACGGCGCCGTGGGCATTGCACTCAATCAAATTGCCCGCGGCGTTTACTCCACTTTCCATAACGACCACGTCACTGAAGCTTGTCAGTTCGTCGAGGTCGTCCTCAGTAGCGATATCGGCCACGGCGATCCCCTTGGCGTTACCACTGAGCAAGCTTCCGAGCAGCGAGGAGCCGCCGACGAGGAAGGGGTGCATCTCAAGATCGAATGCCGACTTCAACTCCTCGGTGGCTGCATCATCAAGAGCCCGGGGGTAGAACAGGATCTTGTCGACAACTGATAGATAGACACCGATTTGAGTGTGGCCGAGGATATCTCCGGTGCTGATTGACATTGTTTCACCTAGTTGTATCGACTATGGCTCCGCCAGTGATTTGTAAGTTGTTGCGGGGATGAAGGAGAGTGGCACAGCGACGAACGTTCCCGTGGGCTCTCGCGCCACAGTACAGGAATCGACGCAGGAGGGCTTGACTTCCGGGTTCGATATGGGACCGGGTAGCTCCCCTCCGCTGTGGCCGTGCACAACTCTTCCTTCGAATATGAATTGATATGCTCTGTTGGACAGAGGCCCACAATAGGCCTGGTGTTGTAGAAATTGATTTTGATGCTCGGGGGGTTAGTGCAGCTGGGCTGAAGACCTCGGCGAACCTCGGTCCTTACACCCGCTGTCTATCAATCTCGTCTTTTACGAGTCCCCTGAGGTGCCTCGTCTTTCGGACGACTTCGAGCTTAGATGCTTTCAGCTCTTATCCGCTGGAGCGTGGCTACCCAGCGTTGCCCTGCCGGACAACTGGTAAACTAGTGGCTCCGAGCCCTCGTTCCTCTCGTACTAAAGGGCCCTTCCGATCAGGCACCTGATACGCCTCAACCACAAAGCAACAAACCTGTCTCACGACGGTCT
>Ga0257112_10000063_pt1 | contig 41834 bp, 40 predicted proteins | sample LP_taG_5_FD_191565 | JGI IMG/M metagenome (GOLD analysis project Ga0257112, IMG submission 191565) | Marine microbial communities from Northeast Subartic Pacific Ocean, Canada - LP_J_2015_P26_1000m | ecosystem: Environmental > Aquatic > Marine > Oceanic | place: Canada: Northeast Subartic...
GCCGTCACCTCTGGTTCCGGGACGTCAGACGATTCGGTCGGACGGTCGTGGTGCCATGGGGCGACCACCGGTCCCTGCCGACCCTCCGGGACCTGGGTCCCGAGCCGTTCGACCCGGCGCTGACCGGCGCCACCTTCCACCGGGCACTCGCCACCAGCAGTCGCCGGGTCAAGACCAAGCTCCTGTCGCAGCGGCCCATAGCCGGAATCGGCAACATCTACGCCGACGAGGCCCTCTGGCGGTCTGGAATCCACCCGGGCGCCAGGCGTCTGGGACCGGAACGCTCGGAACGACTCCTGGTACACCTACGCGCGGTGCTAGGCGAGGCCCTGGACCACGGCGGCACCACCCTGCGCGACTACCGGACGCCGGACGGTGGATCGGGTCGAAACCAGCACCGCCTCGACTGCTACGGGCGGTCGGGGCAGCCCTGCAGGTCCTGCGGCGACCTGCTCACCTCCCGATCCATTGACCAGCGCACCACCACCTGGTGCCCGACCTGCCAGGCCCGCTGACGTGCCGGCGGGGGTGCCCCGACCGTCGCCATGCAGACCTCTACGCTCGGCGCCGTGAGCCTCCTTCGTCGACGCGGCATTCGGATGGCCCTACCGTTGACCATGCTGCTGCTCGTCGTGGCCGCCGCCCCGGTCATCGCCGGCTCCTACGACGCTGAGATAGCCCTGATACGTACCGACATCGAGGAGAAACTTGACCTCATCACGGGGCAGCACGACCTCATCACGGGGCAGCACGACCGCATCTCCGGGTTCGAGGACGACCTGGTGGCGCTGGACCACCAGATGATCGACAACGATTTGGCCATCAGCACCGAGGACATCGAGCTGAGGGTCCTTCCCATACGCCTGGAGCTGCTCGCCGACCGGTTCATCCAGGTCCTGGCGTCGCGCAGTGAGCCTGCGAGGCTCCACCAGACCATGGCCATCGACACCTACCTGAGGAACGACGAGCGCATGAACGCCGTGCTCACCCAGTCGGCCCAACTGGCGGCCGACTCACTGGATGGTGTACGCGACCGGATGCTCTACGAATCCGTGATCGACGAGTCGAGACGCCGACTGGACCTCATCGATGCCGAGCTGCGGCTGTCGGCAGATGCAGTGCGAGGCCTCAGGGCCCTCGCCGGAGAGGCCGAGGGGAGACGGCAGGAGGCCATGGATGCCCTGTCCGGGACGAGGGACGCGAAGCCCCCCATCCGGGTCGCCATCGTGGACGCCCGGACCGCCATCGTGGACGCCCGGACCGCCATCGATGACGCCCGGACCGCCATTGCCGGCTACGAGGAGGAGATACTCCGCCTTGAGCTACTCGCCGTCACCCGCAGGTGGACGGGAACGCAGGGAACCGACATCGGTCGTCCGGCCCTGGCGGTCAAGATCGACAACGTCACCAGGGCGCACCCCCAGTCGGGACTGAATGCCGCCGACGTCGTGTACGAGGAGATCGTGGAGGGCGGCGTCACACGGCTGGTCGCCGTGTTCCAGTCCACGTCTGCCGACATGGTCGGCCCCGTCCGTTCAGCCCGGACCTCCGACCCGCCACTCCTGACCGGCTTCGACCACCCGCTGCTCGCCTACTCGGGTGCCAACAGGGGCACCAAGGACGAGCTGGCCGCCTCCACGATGGTCGACGTCGGCTACGACGCCCTGACCGACGAGTACTGGAGGAGCAGGACCCGCCGCCCACCGCACAACCTCTACACCTCCACCGATGGGCTCTGGGCACACCACGCCGGACGCACTGCGGTCCCTCCGGCACCGTTCGCGTACCGCTATCCGGAACAGGCCCTCCACCCGGCGGCCCAGCCGGCCACCGGTGTCAGCATCGACTTCGGCCTGACGGAGGTCGACTACGACTGGAACGGGACCGGCTGGGCCCGCACCCATGGAGGCAACCCACACGTCGACGACAAGGGGGCACGGGTGGCCCCCGCCAACGTGGTCGTGCAGTTCGTGTCCTACGGCTGGAGCAAGGCCGACAGCCGTTCGCCGGAGGCTCGGACCACCGGATCCGGGGAGGCCTGGGTGTTCACGGCCGGCCAGGTGGTCGTGGGCCAATGGAGTAGGCCCGACGCCTCGCTCCCGGCCACCTTCTCCGCCGACGGCGAGGAGATCCGGCTCTCGCCGGGCACCACGTGGGTGGCCCTGGCTCGGAAGAAGACCGCCTCCTGGAGGGACTGATCCCCGGTCGGCGGGGCCAGGCCCGCACCCGGGGCCGGTAGGCCCTCTTCAGGTAGTCGCAGCGACCGCGAACACGTCGGCCGGGGCCGTGCCGTCGGCCGTGACCGTCAGCAGCTCGATCCCGTCCTCGGTCACCAGCAGGGTGTGCTCGTACTGCGCCGTACGACGACCGTCCAGGGTCACCGCTGTCCAGTCGTCATCCCACATCCCGCACGCGGGATCCCCGAGGGTCAGCATGGGCTCCACGGTGAAGGTCATCCCGGGTACCAGGACCGTCTGGGCGCGGGGATCGTGGTAGTGCGGAATCTGGAGGCCGCTGTGGAACTCGGTGCCGATGCCGTGGCCGATGAACTCCCGGACGACGCCGAGGCCGTGGCGATTGGCGTGCTTCTGGATGGCCCGGCCAATGGCGTGGACCGGTCGACCCGGGCCGGCCGCTGCGATCCCCTCGTCCAGGGCGACCCGTGTCTCGACGATCAGGTGGCGGTCGTGGTCCGACACCTCCCCCACCGGGAAGGTCACGGAGGTGTCCCCGTGGACCCCGTCCAGGAAGATGGTCACGTCGATGTTCACGATGTCGCCGTCGGCCAGTGCCCTGCTGTCCGGTATGCCGTGGCAGATCACCTCGTTCACCGAGGTGCAGACCGACTTCGGGTAGCCGCGGTAGTTCAACGGGCTCGGATAGCCACCGCGTGCGATGGTCGCCTCGTGGACTATCTCGTCCAGCCGGTCGGTGGTCACGCCGGGTGCCACGTGGGGTCCCACCTCCAGCAGGATCTCAGCCGCCGCCCGGCCGGCCAGACGCATCCTCCTGATCTCATCTTCGGTCCGAACCGAAGATGAGGAGGACGGTCCCGGATCGCCGGACACGGCGTACGGAGGTCGACCGATGGACGGCGGGACGGCACGGGTCGGGCTGAGTAGCCCGGCACGGATGGGTGGCTCCGAACGGGGGGCGAGGGTCGCCTGTCGACGCTTCCGCTTTGCCACCGGACGATGCTACCGGCGACCGGTGGACGGGCCGGTCCGGCGGATTCCGGTCACCGGAGGAACCGGCTGACGCTGTCCACCACGCAGGCCGGGCGGTCGGAGCCCTCCACCTCCACGGTTATGCGGATCACCGCCTGGTAGCCGCCGACGACCTCGTCGACCTGGACCAGCTCGGCACCTCCACGCACCCGGGAGCCGACCACGACCGGCGAGGGGAAGCGGACCTTGTTCGTGCCGTAGTTGATCCCCATCGAGATTCCGTCCACCCGAACCAGTTCGGGCAGCATCTGGTTGGTCAGGGCCAGCGTCAGGTAGCCGTGGGCGATGGTGGCTCCGAACGGACCAGCCGCCGCCCTCTCCGGATCCACATGGATCCACTGGTGGTCGCCAGTCGCCTCGGCGAACAGGTCGATCCGGTCCTGGTCGACGGTGATCCAGTCGCCATGGCCCAGGTGGGTGCCCACGGCACCGGGGAGCTCGTCAGGGCTTGCGAAGACGGTCGTCATCACGGTCCTCCATCCGGGACGGGTACCCGTGGATAGGTCGTCGGCCGCATCCGCGGTGGAGGTCGACACTACGCTTCGCATCGACCGAAAGGCCCGACGGGCCGTGTGGAATGCGCTGGCAGGAGGTTCCGTGGCCGCATCCGGTGGTACCCGGGCCATCCTCGCCGCCCTGCTGGCCAACATCGGCATCGCCGTGGCCAAGTTCGTGGGCTTCCTGATCACCCGGTCGTCGGCGATGCTGGCCGAGAGCATCCACTCGGTCGCCGACGTCTCCAACCAGTTGCTCCTGCTCCTGGGCGGCCGTCGCTCCCGCCGTGCCCCGACCGCCACCCATCCGTTCGGATTCGGAAGGGAGCGCTACTTCTGGTCCTTCGTGGTGGCCCTCGTGCTGTTCTCGGTGGGTGCCGCCTTCGCCGTGTTCGAGGGCATCAGGAAGGTCCGCCAGCCCCACCACCTGGATGAGGTCGGCTGGGGAGTGGCGATCCTCGTCTTCGCCATCCTCCTGGAGACCTGGTCGTTCCGGACCGCTGTGGTCGCTGCGATACCCGAGCGCGGCGACCTCACCTGGCGACAGTTCGTCATCCGGAGCCGGAACCCGGAACTACCTGTGATCCTCCTCGAGGATGCCGGCGCCCTACTCGGCCTGGTCATCGCCCTGACGGCGATCGGGCTCTCGTCGATTACCGGGGAACCCCGCTGGGACGGCGTGGGCACGATCCTCATCGGCCTCCTCCTCGGTGCCATCGCCACGGTGCTGGCACGCGAGATGAAGAGCCTCCTGATCGGCGAGTCTGCCGGCGAGACCGACCGTGCGGCCATCGTCGAGGCCATCGCCACCACCCCCGGGGTGGCCTCCCTCGTCCACCTGCGGACCCAGCACCTGGGCCCCGACGAGATACTCGTGGGGGCGAGGGTGGCGTTCCACCCGGACCTGGATGCTGCCGGGGTGACGGCGGTGGTGGACGTGGTGGAGGAACGCGTCAGGCGCGTCGTGCCGTCTGCGGGACCGATCTACGTCGAACCGGCGGACCCGACGTGACCGGACCCATCGGAAGATGGCGGCGTCCGGTTCGGGGAACCCGGTGAACCACCGGACACGGGACGGGCGACGTGCCCGGTTGCTGCTCGGGGCACTCGCCGTGGCGGGCGGCTGGGCGGCATTCGACACCTGTCTGGGCGCCCGTCGGATCACCAGGGCCATGGCGGCGGGTGGTCGTTCCCGGACCAGGTCGATCCAGAGGGCGTTTCCGGTCGAAGCGGGGGAGACGGTCATGCTCGGCGACAGCATCACCGCCGATGGCGACTGGACGGCGGCCCTTCCCGATCGACGGGTCCGCAACCGCGGCATCGCGTGGGACACCACGGCGGACCTCCTGGAACGCCTCGACGACTCGCTCACTGGCCCACCGGAGGTGGCGGTCATCCTGATCGGGACGAATGACCTGGAGTTCGGGGTGGCACACGCCCAGACGGTCCGCAACACCTGCCTGATCCTGGACCGGATCTCAGCCGTGGCACCGGCGACCAGGGTCGTGCTCCAGGCGGTCCTTCCCAGGAGCGACCGCTACAACACGCTCGTGGCACCCCTGAACGCCGCCCTGGCTCGGGTGTGCGGTGAGCGCCAGGTCGAGTTCCTGGACCTGACCGTCCACTTCACAGGTCCCGACGGCAGGTTGGAACCGACGATGACCGATGACGGGCTGCACCCCAATGACGTGGGCCACCATCGGTGGGTGGAGCTGCTGCGGGAAGTCCTGGGATCCTGAAGGCGCAGGGGTCGGAAGCCTGACCCCGGTGTCCGGACGGCCCGGACGGACTCAGACCACGGAGGCTCCCACGAGGCCCCCGATCACGTAGGTGGTGACGCAGGCACCACCGGCCACCAGCAACTGGCGGACCACCGTCCGCACGACGGAGCGTTCGGTCAGCATGGCCAGGACACCTCCCACCAGGGCGGCGGCCCCGACACCCGAAATGGCCGAGGCCCAGATGGCGCTGGTCCCCGAGCCGACCAGCCACGGGACCAGCGGCACGAACGCTCCGACGGCGAACGCCAGGAAGCTGGCCACCGCAGCCGCCCCCGGGTTGCCCAACTGGTTGGGATCCACACCCAGCTCCTCCCGGGCATGGACCTCCAGGGCGATCTCCGGATCTGACATGAGCTCCGCGGCGACCCTGTCGGCATGTTCGGGGTCCAGCCCACGGGCCACGTAGATGGCGGACAACTCGGCCTGTTCGGCCTCGGGGTTCTCGGCGATCGAGATCCGCTCGATCTCCAACTCGCGCTCCACCAGCTCGGCCTGGGCCTTCAAGGATACGAACTCTCCGGCCGCCATCGAGATGGCCCCTGCCAGCAGGCCTGAGATGCCGGCCAGGCGTACGAAGGACGGATCGGTGCCGGCCCCGGCGATGCCCAGGATGAGCGCCACATTGGAGACCAACCCGTCGCTGACGCCGAACACCGCTGCGCGGGCAGTTCCGCCTTGTACGTCCCGGTGTCTGTGCACCATGGATGCAGCCATCCCATGACGGTAGCCCGACCGGCCCGCAGGGTCGGCCGTGTCCGGTGGATCAGCCGAGCGGCGCCGGATCCTCGCAGGGATCCACCTCGTAGAGGGGGTCCGACCGCCAGGGGTCCTTCTCCCAGCCTGCTACGAGGTCCAGGCCCGCGTCGGCCAGGATCGCGGCCGCCGTGATCTCTGCGGCCACCTCGGCGCCTTCACGGCAGATATGGATGCCGTCGACCTTTCGCACCGGCCAGGCAGCGCCGTGGCGATCCACGTATTGGACGTAGCTGCCCTCGGTATCGGTGAAACCCGGGGTGAGGTCCACCAGCGACATGCGATCGTCGCCGCCCGCCAGGTCTGCCAGCAGGCGATTCAGCCGCTCGGGCTGACCCGCCTCCGGAGACGGCAGCATCGTCAGCCAGTAGACATGGGCACCATCTGCGGTCAGGACGTCGAGCGCCACGCCCACCAGGAAGGCGAGCTGTGCCTCCCAGTCCGGGTCCTCCGGCCTGGGTCGACGCCGCTCTCCCCCGTAGACGGCCTGGACGTCCCAGATCCCGGTCTGGACGACGACCGCCTCGGGCCGTACCTCCTCCAGGAAGGGCTCCCAGATCTCCCACCAGTGGAAGATCGGCCACTGGCTGAGGCCGAAGCCCATCTGGGTCCGGTTGGCTGACACGACCAGCCCGGTGTGCTGCAGGGCCGCTGTCAGGCCCGGCTCGATCTCATAGGTGACGCTGTCGCCGACCACCATCACCCGGAGGGGCTCCAGGGCTGTCGGACTGCGCAGAACCTGATCCACCCTTCTGGCCGCCGCAGGGCCGGTCGTGGTGGACCTGGGCGGGACCATCGTCGTGGTGGGCGGGACCATCGTCGTGGTGGGTAGAACCGTCGTGCTCGGCGAAACCGCGGGCGAAACCGTCGTCGTGGACAGGGTCGGCTGGACGTCACCGGACGGCGCCTCCACACCCGACAGGGTCGCCGAAGTCGTGGGTGCCGCCACGGGCATGGACGTGGCTCCGCACGCCACCGCCAGCAACAGGCCCCCCGACCAGGCCACCGACCGGAGGGCGGATCCCATCCGGGATCAGCTACCCGAACGGGTGGTCAGCCAGGCACCCCCGACGAGGACCAGCGCACCGGACACCTGGACGACTCCGAGGGTCTCTCCCAGGATGGCGATGCCGAGCACCGCGGCCACCACCGGCACGACGTAGGTCACCGCCGACATCCGGACCGGCCCGACCCGTCCGATGAGCGAAGCGGCCGCCACGTACGCGATGCCGGTTCCGCCCACCCCGACGGCCACATTCGAGGCCGCCGCCGACCAGGCGAAGTCGGAATCCGCCATGCCCACGAGGCCCCAGGGGGTGGTTGCCACCGTGGCCACCACCAGCACCCGCAGCAGGACGGCGGGCGAGCCGTAACGCCGCTGGAGGGGTCCGGCGATGTTGGCCGCCACGCCGTAGCAGGCCACGGCGAGGATGACCAGGAGGACGCCCGCGGCGCTGGTATCGCCCACGGATGCGGTCGAGATGCCGATCATGAGGAGCCCGACGATGCCGACCACCACGCCGGCCACCTGGACACGATGGGTTTTCACGCCGAAGAAGGCCGCTCCGGCGACGAGCGTCATGACCGGCATGCCGCTGTTCATCATCCCGGCGATGGAGGAGTCGATCCAGGTCTGGGCCAACGGGAAGAGGCTGAGGGGTATCGCCATCCAGAGGAAGCCCAGGAGGAGGAGCCGTGGGTGGTCGGACCTGTCCACCGGGCGACGCGCCGAGGGAACCATGGCCACGAACACCAGGCCCAGGACGGGCCGCAACCACGCCACCAGGCCCGGATGCTCCACCTCCAGGGCGACGTCCATGAACAGGAAGGAGGAGCCCCAGATACCCGCCGCGGTCGCCATCAGCAACCAGTCGAAGGGTGCCATGCGGCGCTGCACGACTGACGTCGGGTCCGGCGGTGGCGTCGCTCCGGGCATCGGCGCACGCTACCGGCACCCAGCAGGGTGGGGCCTCTCGGGCGACCACGGGAACGTCCCGATTGGAACAGCGCTCCGGGCCGCACCTAGTTTCTGGGCACTCCTGGCCTGGAGCCCCAGTCGGGTACGGGCCAACTCGATCGAGGGGGGCACCACGGAGGTGATGCGCAACATCATCGGCGAGCGCGTGCTGGGCCTGCCCGGTGACGTCAGGGTGGACAAGGACGTGGCCTGGAAGGACGTCGCCAGGAACTGAGGCCCCGACCGGTCACCCCGTGGTTGGAAAGAGCAACCTCAGGAGCCCGACGGCGATGCCGGCACCGACGACCTGCATGAGGATGAACATCGGTGCGTTCGTCGGATCGATCCCGGTGAAGGTGTCCGAGAGGGTGCGGGCGACGGTCACCGCCGGGTTGGCGAACCCGGTGGACGCCGTGAAGTAGTAGGCCCCACCCACGTAGGCACCGACCACGTACGGCAGGTGGCTGGTACGGGCGGTTCGCACCAGGCTGAAGACCACCAGCAGGAGGCCCACGGTGGCAACCACCTCCGCCAGCCACAGGTTGGCGCCGGACCTCCCGGTGGTCGACCACGCGACGGCGGGCAGGTCGAACATGAGGTTCGCCAGGACCGTTCCGCTGCACGCCCCGACCATCTGCGCCAGGACCATCGGAAGCACGTCGCGGCCCGCCCTGTGGCCCAACGCCCAGGCCCCGATGGTGATGGCCGGGTTGAAGTCAGCCGAGATGGTCCCGAAGATCGAGATGATGGCCACGAGGACGGCGGCGGTCGCCGCTGCGTTCTGGAACAGTTGGAGGCCCGTGTCGCCGGGGCTCAGGCGGGCGGCCATTATCCCCGAGCCGACCACGCCGACCAGCAGGAACATGGTGCCGACCGCCTCGGCCAGGAGCAGGCGGGATCTCCCTGTACTGGTCACGGAACCGAGGATAGATAGCGCGGTCGCCCACCCGGGCGACCCGCTCAGGCGAACAGGTCCGGGTGGCGGTCCTCCGCCATCATCCGTAGGCCGGTACGCCAGCCCACCGAGCAGGACCCGACGAGCGCCATCTTCCGGCTGGTGTCGATGGCCCGACTGGAGACGCCATCCGGCGTCGGCTCCACCTGCAGTTCCAGGCCGCTCAGCTCGGCAAGGTGGTCGAGGTAGGTGCGGGTCTCGACAGCCTCGTCGCCCGACCAGTTCACGATGGTGGCCGGTACGTCGGCGATGTCCAGCATCGTCGGAACCTGGGCGTCGATGTCGTCCTGGTGGATCAGGTTGAACCAGGCCGGTCGGTCGTGGACCGGGATCGGCATTCCGGCCTTCATCATGTCCAGCTGGTAGGCGGGCAGGCCGCCGTTCGATCCGTAGGACATGTTCATACGAGCGATGGTGGTGGGCAGGTCGAGTATCCGGGCCATGGCGCGCGCCACCGCCTCCTGGGCGTTCTTGGCGATTCCGTAGGTGGGAGCGAACAACTGCTCGTGCCCGCCCAACGGATCCCCCTCAGCGAACCGGTGCTCGGGGTCGTCCACGTCCCTGTAGACGGCGCTGGTGGACATCACCAGCACCGACCGGGCGGTGGAGAACCTCTGCATGAGCAGGCCGGTTCCCTCGGCGTTGACCGTCAGCGCCCGGTCGAAGTCGTCACCGATGATGAAGGCGGCCAGGTGGACAACGTGGTCGAAGTGGTCGGGCAGGCCCGACCAGTCGGGCTCGGCCAGGTCCACGACCACGGTTCGACAGCCCGTGGCCTCGACGCGCTCCCTGGAACCCCCGCCGGAGAACCGGGCGATCCCCCAGACCTCGTTGTCGGCAGCCAGCGCCCGGACGATCGGAAAGGCGATCTGACCGGCCGGACCGGTCACGAGGATGCGACGGTCGCTGAGCGCTCCGCTGGCCCCGGCCGACGTATTCAGGCCTGGTCGTCGGTATGGAGGATCCCGAATACAAGGGAGTCCACCAGGGCCTGCCAGGAAGCCTCGATGATGTTCTCGGAGACGCCGATCGTGGTCCAGGTGCGTTCACCGTTGGTGGTGTCGATGAGCACCCGGGTGACCGCTCCGGTCCCCTGCCGGGCCTCCAGCACACGGACCTTGAAGTCGGTCAGGTGCAGCCTCTCCAACTCCGGGAAGCGGTCGCCCAGGGCCTTTCGGAGCGCGGAGTCGAGGGCGTTCACCGGGCCGTTGCCCTCACCGGTGGCAACCACCCGCTCACCACCCACGTGCACCTTGACGGTCGCCTCGGTCTCGACCTGGACGGCCACGTCGTTCCACGCCCGGCTCCCGCTCCCAGACCTGTGGCCGACGTTCACGGAGAAGGACTCCAGGGTGAAGTAGTCATGCGACCAGCCCGATGCGGCACGCATGAGGAGCTCCAGGGAGGCATCCGCCGCCTCGAAGTGGTAGCCGGCGTACTCGAGTTCCTTCAGGGTCTCGACGATCTCACCGAGTACCTCGCCGTCCAGGTGGATGCCGAGCTGGTTGGCCTTCAACTCGATGGTGGACCGGCCCGACATCTCCGACACGAGGAAGCGGGTGCCGTTGCCCACCAGCTCCGGGTCTATGTGTTCGTATGCGTCGCTCCTGCGCGAGATGGCGCTGGTGTGCAGGCCGGCCTTGTGGGCGAACGCCGTGGTCCCGACGTACGGCTGCTGGGGATCGGCGGCGAAGTTGACCAGCTCGGCCACGTGGTGGGCCACCGACGTCAGCTCGGCGAGGCGCCCCTCGGGCAGCGTCTCCACCCCCATCTTGAGGGTGAGGTTGGCGATGATCGGCACCAGGTCGCAGTTGCCGACCCGCTCCCCGTAGCCGTTGATGGTTCCCTGTACCTGGGTGGCGCCACCGGCCACGCCGGCCAGGGCGTTGGCCACCCCACAGCCGGTGTCGTTGTGGAGGTGCACGCCCACCTGGCAGTCCACGGCCGCGACCACCGCCGCGACCATCTCCTCCACCTGGCCCGGGAGCGATCCACCGTTCGTGTCGCACAGCACCAGGCAGTCGGCTCCGGCCTCGGCGGCACCATGAAGCACCCGGAGGGTGAACTCCGGATCGTCGCGGTAGCCGTCGAAGAAGTGCTCGGCGTCGAAGAACACCGTGCGGCCATGGGACTTCAGGTACCGGATCGAATCGGCCACCATGGCCACGCCCTCGTCGAGGCTGGTCCGGAGCGCCTCGGTCACGTGGTAGGCGGAGGCCTTGCCGACTATGCAGACGACCTCGGTCTCAGCCGCCAGCAGGTTGGCCAGGGTGGCGTCCCCGGCGGCATCGCCGTTCACCCTGCGGGTCGACCCGAACGCCACCAGCCTGGATCGCTCCAGGTTCAGCTCGGTCCGGGCACGGGCGAAGAACTCCTCGTCCTTCGGATTGGAGCCGGGCCAGCCACCCTCGATGTAGTGCACGCCGAGGCGGTCCAGCTGTTCTGCTATGCGCAGCTTGTCGGCGACCGTCAGCGAGATGCCCTCCAGCTGGGCGCCGTCGCGCAGCGTCGTGTCGTAGATCTCCACCGCGGCCGGAAGCCCGGCCGTCCTGACGACCGGGTCAGGCGTCGACATGTTCGTTCCAATCGGAGTACTCGGGGCGCTCGCCACGGACCGCCTGGAAGAAGACCTCCTGGACCTGCCGGGTGATGGGACCGGGATCGCCGATCACGCGGTCGTCGACCGAGCGGATCGGCACCACCTCGGCGGCCGTCCCGGAGAGGAACGCCTCGTCAGCGGTGTAGAGGTCGCTGCGCAGGAGGTTGTCCTGGACGTAGGGGATCCCGAGGTCCCCGGCGATGCGCCGGATGCAGTCCTGAGTGATGCCTGCCAGGGCGCCTGCGCTGGTCGGCGGCGTCACGATGGTTCCGTCGGTGACCACGAAGATGTTCTCCCCGGTGCACTCTGAGACGTAGCCCTGGGGTGACAGCAGGATCGCCTCGTCGTATCCGGCCTTCACCGCCTGGACCTTGGCCATCTGGGAGTTGATGTAGTGGCCACAGCCCTTGGCCGCCGGCGGCATGGCGTTCGGGTCGTGGCGCTGCCATGACGAGACCATCAGGTCCACGCCCTTCGTCAGGCCCTCGTCTCCGAGGTAGGTACCCCATGGCCAGGTGGCGATCGAGACGTCGACCGAGCACGGCAGGGGGTTGAGCCCCATCTCGCCATAGCCGAGGTACACCAGCGGGCGGATGTAGCAGGACAGGTGGCCGTTCACCCTCACGGTGTCGAGCGTCGCCGTCACCAGGTCGTCGACGGTGTAGGGAACGTCCAGGAAGAGGATCTTGGATGACCGGAAGAGCCGCTGGATGTGGTCGCGCAGGCGGAACACGGCAGCGCCGCGGTCGGTCTCGTACGCACGTATGCCCTCGAACACGCCGTTCCCGTAGTGCAGCGTGTGGGTCAGCACGTGGATCGTGGCGTCGTCCCAGTCGACGAGCTCGCCGTTCATCCAGATCTTGGAGGACTTCTCGATCGGCATGTCGCTTCCTTCGGTTCTGTCTCGGATTCTGAGGTCTCGTGTCGGCGGCCGGCCTAGGACACCAGGGCGGCCACGGCATCGCCGATGGCCGTCGTCCCCTCGACGTCGGTGGTCGGATCGGCGCAGGCCCTCTGGATGCTGGCAGCGGCCTCGGACTCACCGAGGAAGTCCAGCATCATGGCGCCGGAGAGGATCGCCGCCTTCGGGTTGGCCAGCCCCTGGCCTGCTATGTCGGGTGCCGAACCGTGGACGGGTTCGAACATCGACGGGCCGGTGCGCTCCGGGTTCAGGTTCGCTGACGAGGCCAGCCCGATGCCGCCGGATACCGCTCCGCCCAGATCGGTCAGGATGTCACCGAAGAGGTTGTCGGTGACGATGACGTCGTAGCGCTCCGGCGACTGCACGAAGTAGATGCAGGCCGCGTCGACGTGGTTGTAGGCCGTCTCCACATCGGGGTACTCCGCTGCGACCTCGTTGAAGGTCCGGTCCCAGAGGTCGCCCGAGAAGGTCAGCACGTTGGTCTTGTGGACGAGCGTCAGGTGGCGGCGGCTGGCCATCGCCAGGTCGAACGAGTAGCGGATGACCCTCTCCACCCCGTGACGGGTGTTGACCGATCCCTGCGTGGCGATCTCGTGTGGAGTGCCGCGGCGTAGGAAGCCCCCCTCGCCGGCGTAGGCGCCCTCGGTGTTCTCGCGCACGACCCGGAAGTCGATGCCGCCAGCCGGGTACACGAAGGGTCGAAGGTTCACGTAGAGGTCGAGGGCGAAGCGCATCTTGAGCAGCAGGCCGCGCTCGATGAGGCCCGGAGGCACCTCCGGGGTTCCGACGGCCCCCAGGTAGAGGGCATCCAGGGAGCGCCATTCCTCGATCACCTCGTCGGGAAGCACGGTGCCGTCCCGCCCGTAGCGGGCTCCGCCCAGGTCGTAGTCGACGGTCTCCAGCTCGACTCCGGCCGCCCCGATCACCTTGAGGCCCTCGGCGATCACGTCGGGGCCGATGCCATCGCCGCCGATGATGCCTATGCGGTGGGTCACGACTGATATCTCCTGGTGGGGAAGGGAACGAAAAAACCGTCCACCGAGGTGGACGGTCGGGGCGCACACCTGAGGTGGTGTGCGCTATCCAATGATGATCACCTGCGGTCTGAAGCTCACGGCTGGAGTGTACCAAGCACCCCCCGGGCCCGATCAAGCGGGTTGCGGGCCGACGGTCGGTCCACCGGGCACTCTGGCTACCATCTCGGCATGCCACAGCTACAGCAGCTCTCCCAGGATGCCCACGATCGGCTGGCAGCCGAATTCCTGGACCTCACAACCCGCGGGCGCATCGACATCGCACGCAAGATCGAGACGGCCCGCGAACTGGGCGACCTCTCCGAGAACGGCGACTACCACGCCGCCAAGGAGGAGCAGGGCAAGATGGAGGGCAGGATCCTGCACCTCGAGAGCATCCTGGAGAACTCCGAGATCGTCGAGCTGACGGCTGGGAGCGTGGACGTGGTCGCTCCCGGGACCGTCGTGGCCATCGTCTTCGAAGGTGACGACCAGTCGGAACGCATGCTGGTCGGCTCCATCGAGGAGAAGCGGGACGACGTGGGCGTGGTGTCCCCCGGTTCGCCCCTCGGCGAGGCCCTGCTGGGTGCGGCTGTCGGTGACACGGTCTCCTTCGAGGCTCCCGGAGGCACCCAGGCCGTCAAGGTCGTAGCGATAGAACGGTGAAGGTCGAAGCACCGCCCTGGCGTGAGATCCACCTGCCGGGCCTCGGCCCGCTGCGCATCAGGGACTCGGGTCCGCCCGAGGGTGAACCCGATGCCCCCACGATCCTGCTGATCCACGGCTGGACCGTCAGCGCCGACCTGAACTGGTGCCGCACCTACGAGCCGATCGCCCGGCGTGCCCGGGTCGTCGCGTGGGACCAGCGGGGCCACGGTGCCGGTGGTCTCCGAACCTCCGGGCGCATGCGGATGGAGGCATTGGCCGACGACGCCGCCGCCGTGGTCCGGGCACTTGGCGTGGACCGGGCGACCGCGGTCGGCTACTCGATGGGTGGAGCCGTGGCCCAGGCGATGTGGCGCCGCCACCCGGACCTCCTGGACGGCCTCGTCCTCTGTGCGACCGCCATGGCGTTCGGCCTGACGACAACGGAACGCCGGGACTTCGCCATCATGGGCGCATCGTCGCTGCCCGCACGCCTGGCGGCGGCCCTCGGGAGGGAGGAGCCCGGGTGGCAGGCCGCCCGACGGGCCAGCGAACGCCAGGCCGGCACGTCAATGGAGACCGGCGACGCCGACTTCGACCGCTGGGCATGGGACGAGACGAGGGCAGGCTCCCTGCACCACGTCCTGAGGGCGGCATGGAATCTGGGTCGGTTCGATTCCAGCGACTGGATCCACGAGGTGGACGTGCCGCACGCCGTCGTCGTCTGTGGCGATGACGACGTCGTTCCGACGGCACGGCAACGCCAGCTGGCCCACGCCCTGCCTGACGCCACGATCCTGGAGATCGACGCCGACCACGCCGCCTGCGTGCTCAGGCCCGACCTGTTCGTCCCGGCGCTGGACTCGGCGCTGGACGCCGTCCACGGCCCGGCCCCGAGATGACGGGCGGGTCGGCTCCGGCGGCATCGGGCAGGTCGATGCCACGGTGGTGGAAGGCGTTGTTCCTGACGGGCGCCCTGTTCCTGGGGATCGGACTCGTGGCGACCCTCTGGGCCGATGAGGATCGGGTGCCGGTGCCGATCAGCGGCCTGGATTCCGGATCCGGCGGCGACTGAACCGGTCGCTCACCCGAAGCGGCGTTGGCAACCCTCGCCCGCCCACATCAGGAGCACCCTTCCGGCATCGGACGTGTTGCCCACGGCTCCGCGGATGCCGTCGCCCAGCAGTGGTTCCGTGTCGAACCATCCGGCGGGGTCCCGGTCCGACGGTCGCTCCAGGGTGATCTGCCCGCCGTGCGCCGCACGCAGGTCGCCGACCGTGGAGCCGATCCCGATCCGCTCGAGGGTCCACAGCGACGTGGCATCGGAGTCCTGACCGGTCAGGTACCACTGGGCCAGGAGGGTCGGGCCACCGGCAGCCATGCGGCTCAGGACCACCTCCAGGCCACCCCACCCGAGGCGTCTGACCTCCGGTGTCGTGCACCGGTCGTCCGGTCCCCATCCGGGGTCTCCGATGGGCTGGCCCATGACCGTCACCAGGTCCGCCAGGGCGGCCTCGCCGTCGTCGCCGAAGGCCCAGAGTCGCTCGCCGTCGGTGGTGGCATCCAGGGTGAATCCGACGCCTGAGAGGGTCACGGAGCCGAGGTGCGGCACGGTGCTGGTCGCCGCATCCACGACCGGGGGCTGGGTGGTCGACGCGTCCACCGGAGGAACCGACGTCGTCGCCGCATCCACGACCGGGGGCTGGGTGGTCGACGCGTCCACCGGGGGAACCGACGTCGTCGCCGCATCCACGACCGGGGGCTGGGTGGTCGACGCGTCCACCGGGGGAACCGACGTCGGGAAGGAGGGCACGACGGTCGTGACGATGCTGGGTGGCGGGGCGATGGGCCTGTCATCGACACGCAGGACCATGAGGGCGGCGAACGCGCCCGCCACCAGGACTGCGAGGACGAACAGGAGCGGGGTGGGCGGCCCACCACGACGGCCCGACCGCGGGGCATCCTCCTCGAAGACCGTCCGGGGCCCGACCGCCACGACCGATGGAGCGGGTGGGAGGCGATCAGGGCGCGAGGCACCGACGCCCAGGTCCTCGCGGGTGACGATCGGCTTGGGTCCGGTGGGGGCATCACCGCTGCGGTGCCAGAACAGCCCACCCAGCGCCGGGGCCAACGAGCGGTCGACGCCGGCCGGACCGTGGGCGGCCAACGCTGCGACGGCACGCAACTCGTCCAGGACGACCGGAACCGGAACCCTCGCCCGGGCGGCAGCCTCCCCGAGGGTTGCGTCGTCGGCTCCGACGTCCGGCCGCACGACGATCAGCTCGTCCGGAACGGCATCCACGATTCGTACGCAGCGGGCCTGCGCCGTCACCAGCACCCTCACCAGCCCCGGCCCGTCGGTCGGTGACGGGGCTGGAAGGTCGGCCCGTCCGTCGCCCAGCGAAAGGACGTCGATCCGGCCATCTACGGATACCGCAGCGTGTACCGAGGAGCCACCCAGGTGCAGTGAGAGGACGGTGGGCATCGAAGAGATAGGTCGGTTCGGTAGGCGGAAGGCGTCGTCGGCGACCCTACGACCTGCGGGGACCCAGCCACCGCCATCGCCGGCCCATGGGAAGCCCATCGGTGGGAGGGATGCTGTCCGGCCGTGGCATCCTTTCAGGCGATGGACCTTCGCCAGTTGAACCACCTCATCGCCGTCGTCGAGCATCGGAGCTTCTCGGCAGCGGCGCGTGCCCTCCACACCGTGCAGTCAAACGTCTCGACGCACGTGGCCAAGCTCGAAAAGGAGCTCGGGGCCATGCTGGTCGACCGGCACACAATGCAGCCCACGTCCGAGGGAAAGGCCGTCCTGGAACGGGCCCGCAGGATCCGGACCGAGCTCCAGGCCATCAGGGACGACATCGTCTCGATGCGCCACGAGGTGGCCGGCGAGGTCCGGATCGGCTGCATCGGAACGACCGGCCGCTGGATGGCCACACCGCTCCTGAGGCGGCTGGCGGAGCGCCACCCGGCCCTGCATCCCGTCCTGGTCGACGCCACCACGACCTCCCTGATACCGAGGGTGATGAACGGCGACCTGGACATGGCCATCGTGAACACGCCCGTCGTGGAGGCCGGCCTGGACTCCGAACCCCTCTTCGACGAGGAGCGCATTGTCGTCGTCCCCAAAGGTCATCCGCTGGCGGGCCAGGGCACCATCGGCATCGAGCAGCTGGCCGAGCACCCGGTGATGCTCACGCCACGCGGCACCACATTCCGCGATGCCCTCGACCAGGAGCTGGCGGCATCGGGGGTGCGCCTGACGTCCGCAGCCGAGGTGGACGGACTCAGGCTCCTGGCCTCGCTGGCCTACCAGGGCTACGCCCCCGCCCTGCTCCCGGCCAGCGCCGTGTCGGGCTACCCGGAGGGCGACTGGTCCCTGGTCCACGTCGAGGGACTGGCCCGTCGATCCGTGGGGCTGGTGCGCAACCGACGAACCACTCCATCCATGCCGTCCCGCGCCGCCCGGGACGTGGTCCTGGAGGTGATACGCGAGATAGCCCCCCACCAGCCAGGAATCCATGTCACGCTGGGCGGGTGAACGGAGTGCCTGACCTCGAACTCCGTAGCCGTACGGGCGGGTCCGTGGCCTTCGCTGTACGTGAACTCGGGGGCCGCAGGGCCATGGTGGTCGAGATCGCCGGCGAGGACCGAGGTGCGCTGCGTCCAGCCGACGGCGAGAACCTGGCGATCGCCGCCCGTACCGCCCGCGACCAGCGCCTTCCCCTGATCTGCTTCGTGGAGTCCAGCGGCGCCGCCATCGAGGAGGGGGTGGCAGCCGTCCACGGCTGGGGCACGGCGGCACGGGAGTTCGTGGCCTGCTCCGGCGTGGTGCCGACCATCTTCTGCGTCACCGGCCCGACGGTCTCGGGGCCGGCGCTGCTCCTGGGCCTCGCCGACCTGGTGGTCATGGTCGCCGACTCCTACGCCTTCGTGAGCGGCACCCACATGGTCCGCCAGTTCACCGGCGAGGAGCTCTCCAACGAGGGCCTCGGTGGTGCCTCGATGCACGAGCGGACCTCCGGGGTGGCCCACTTCACGGTCGCCGACCGGGCAGAGGCCGACGACCTGATCGTCGAACTGCTCTCGTTCCTCCCCGACCACACGGACCAGGTTCCGGTCGGTTGGCCCTGCGCCGACCCGGTCGACCGTCCGACGCCTGAGGCGGGAGACCTGGTCCCCGATACCGCCACCGGCAGCTACGACGTCCGTGACGTGCTGGCCTGCGTGGTGGACGACGGCCACCTGCTCGAGCCGCGTGCCCAGTGGGCACCCAACCTGGTCACGGCGTTCGCGTCGATCGGTGGCCGCCCCGTCGGGCTGATCGCCAACCAACCCCAGTCCGTCGCCGGCACCCTGGACATCGCCGCATCCCAGAAGGGCGCCAGGTTCGTCTCCTTCTGTGATGCCTTCAACCTGCCGCTGGTCACCTTCGTGGATACTTCTGGCTTCTATCCGGGCAAGGACCTGGAGTGGCGGGGCATGATCCGCTACGGCGCCCAGATGGCGTTCGCCTACGCCCGGGCCACCGTCCCACGGGTCTGCCTGACCCTTCGCAAGTCGTACGGCGGCGCCTACATCGTCATGGACTCCCGCTACATGGGCAACGACATCATGCTGGCCTGGCCATCGGCTGAGATCGCCGTCATGGGGGCCAAGGGCGCCGTGGAGATCCTGCACCGGCAGGCTGACGAGTCGGAACGTGCCGACCTGGTCGCCGCATACGAGGAACGCCTCCTGAACCCCTACATAGCCGCCGAGCGTGGCTCCGTGGACCGGGTCATCGATCCGGCCGATACCCGGTCCGAGCTGGCGGCCGCCCTGGACGTCCTGGCCGGCAAGAGGGAGCGCATCCCCCGCCGGCGCCACGACAACACACCACTCTGACCCGAGTGCCGACAACGGCATAGGTGAGCGGATCTTTCGCTGCGAATTCGGCCTGAGCATCCCGCAGAGCGTCCGGGATTCGTAACTTCTGCGGTTCTTTCGATCCTTCCGACGGCGACAATCCATCCACCCGCCCGGTACCTTCGGTGACACATCAGGGTTTCGGACATCGATGAGGACCCCCGGAACCAGCGCAGTCGCCGAGCCGATCCACCGGAGCAGGCCGGCACGATCAGACAGGAGGGGAGGCACAGTGACCGACAGCATCACGATCACCGACAACCGGACCGGCGAGACCATCGAGATCCCGCTCGTTGACGGCACGGTGTCGGCCAAGGCCTGGAGCGCGCTGCTCCCGGGCATCTGGTTCGACGACCCGTCCTTCAGCGCCACCTCGGGTGCGGACAGCGCCATCACCTACCTGGATGGCGAGGCAGGGCTGCTGCGCTACCGCGGCTATCCGATCGAGCAGCTCGCCGAGGAGACCACCTTCCTGGAGGTGGCGCACCTCCTGGTCCGCGGCGAGCTCCCGGCGGCTCCACAGCTGAAGGCGTGGCAGTCCGAGATCGCCCAGGCGGCCCCCATCCACGAGAACTTCCACAAGCGGATCCTGGAGGGCTTCCGGGACGACGCCCACGCCATGGGCGTCCTCGTCTCGTCCATCGCCGCCATGTCCACCTTCTGGCCTGACAGCAAGGACATCCAGAACCCGGAGCAGCGCCGCACCGATACCACCCGCCTCATCGCCAAGATGCCGACCGTGGCGGCCAGTGCCCATCGGCGCAGCGCCGGCCTGCCGTACGTACTTCCGGACCCGGAACTCGACTACACCTCGAACTTCCTCTCGATGATGTTCAGGACGGGCGACGCTCCCTACGAGGTGGACCCGGTACTGCGCGACGCCCTGGACATGCTCTTCGTGCTGCACGCCGACCACGAGCAGAACTGCTCGACTACGACGGCCCGCGTCGTGGGCAGCGCCCACGCCGATCCGTACGTCACCGTGGCCGCCGCCGCCGGCGCCCTGTACGGGCCGCGCCACGGTGGCGCCAACGAGGCCGTCCTGCACATGCTCGAGGAGATCGCCGAGCTCGACAACGTCGGAGACTTCATCGCCGGCGTGAAGACCGGTGAGCGAAAGCTCATGGGATTCGGCCACCGGGTGTACAAGAACTACGACCCGCGGGCCCGCATCGTGAAGGACACGGCCCACCGGGTCTTCGACATCACGGGCACCAACCCGCTGCTGGACATCGCCCTGAAGCTGGAGGAGGCGGCGCTGGCCGACCCCTACTTCGTGGATCGCAGGCTCTACCCGAACGTCGACTTCTACTCGGGCCTCATCTACCAGTCCATGGGCTTCCCGGTGGAGATGTTCACCGTGCTGTTCACCATCGGTCGCACCCCGGGCTGGCTGGCCCACTGGGACGAGATGCTCTCGCAGGATTCCCGGATCGCCAGGCCACGCCAGCGCTACACGGGTCCGGCCGACCGGGACGTTCCCTCCATCGACGTTCGCTGAACTCCGGGAACGGGTCGCTGACCCGCTCCTCAGTCGGTGGCCACGTCCAGGGCGATCTTGCCCACGCTGGCGTTCGTCTCCATGTAGGCGTGTGCCTCGGCGATGTCGGCCAGCCGGTAGCGGCGATCCACCACCACCTGGAGGCTGCCGTCCTCGAAGCCCGGCACGACCCGGTCCTCGAAGGCCCTGCTGAGGGCGACCTTCTCCTCCAGCGAGCGGGCCCGCAGCGTCGTGCCGATCAGCCTTGCCCGCTTCACCAGCAACTTTCCCAGGCCGAAGGTGGCGTTCCCGCCGCCCATCAGGCCCACCTGCATGATCGTGCCGCCGACCGCCAGGGCATCGGCGTTGCGGTCCAGGTAGTCACCACCGATCACGTCCAGCACGACGTCGGCGCCGCGCCCACCGGTCGCCTCGGCCACAACGGAGACCCAGTCCTGCGACGCGTAGTCCACCGCACGATCCGCTCCCAGCTCCAGGCAACGGTCGACCTTCCCGGCTGAGGCGGTGACCACGACGGTGGCACCCAGCATGCGGCAGAGCTGTATTGCCGCCGTGCCGACACCGGATGCCCCGGCATGCACCAGCGCCGTACCACCCTCCTCCAGCCCGCCCTGGAGCACGAGGGCATCCCATGCCGTGATGAACACCTCCGGTAACGCACCTGCCACCCCGAGGGATGTCCCGACCGGCACGCGCACCGCCTGGTCGGCGTGCACCACGAGGCGTTCCGCGTGGGCCGCCCCGCCCGTGATGCCCATCACCGCGTCACCCACGGACCACCGGGAGACGCCCTCGCCGGCGACGGACACCCGCCCGGCGAACTCCAGCCCGGGCACCTCGTGCTCCATCTGTGGCCCCGGGTAGAGGCCCATGCGTTGCAGCAGGTCGGCACGGTTCAGGGCACTGGCCACCACGTCGACCAGCACCTCGCCCGGGCCGGGGACCGGCTCCGGCACGTCCATCACCCGCAGCACCTCCGGCCCGCCGTATCCGGTGATCACCGCTGCGCGCATCAGCGGCTCTTCTTCAGCTCGGAATAGGCCACGCCCTTGTCCACCCTGGGTTCACCGGGCAGCCCCAGGATGCGCTCGCCGACGATGTTGCGCTGCACCTCGTCGGTTCCGCCACGGATCGACATCGACGGGGCGGTCAGGAACTCGAGGTGTCCCGGGGAATCCGAGAGCATCCCGGCGGCACCCCTGAGGTTCTTGCCCAGGTATGCACGGGACTTGAACGCGGCCACGCTGCGGAGCTTGGCCATGGATCCCTCCGGACCCGGTGCCGAACCATCAGCGAGGGCAGCGGCCCTGGCCGTGGCCATCTGGTTCACGCGGTGCTCGACGAACGACCGCATCGCCGCCTGGCGTTCCACCGGACCATCCAGCCGGCCGGCGTTGCGCCACTCCTCCAACCAGGAGGGCAGCCCGACCTCCTCGGCATCGCCGCCTCCGAATGCCCGACCCCCGATGGTGGCCCGCTCGTGGGCCAGCGTCTCCACCGTCAGCCCCCAACCGGCCCCCAGGTCACCGATGCGGTCGGCGTCGGGAACCCGGACGTCGGATACGAACACCTCGGTGAAGTGACGGTCACCGTTGATCTGCACCAGCGGGCGCACCTCGACGCCCGGCGCCGACATCTCCACGGCGAACATGGTCAGGCCACGGTGCTTGGCCAACGAGGCATCGGTCCGGGCCAGGCACATGCCCCACCTGGCGTAGGCACCACGCGAGGTCCACACCTTGGAGCCGTTCAGGACCCACTCGTCACCATCCCGATCGGCCCGCATGCCCACGTTGGCCAGGTCCGATCCGGCATCCGGCTCGGAGAACATCTGGCACCAGATCTCCGAACCGTCGGCGATGGGTCGCAGCCACCGGTCCTGCTGGTCGGGGGTGCCCCGCTCCAGGAGCACCGGGCCTACAAGGTTCAGGCCCACCCCGTACGGATACATGTCGGCTATGGCGTAGCCCCCCATGGCCGTCTCGATCAGGGCCGCTTCGGCTGCGTCGGCATCGCGGCCACCGTGGCGCGATGGCCACGTCGGCACCATCCACCCTCCGTCGACAAGTGACCCCAGGAAGCGCCGCCCGGCCTCCAGGTCGTCGCTCCCGGCGCCCAGCACGGTGGAGGAACCGTTGGGATCACGACGATCCAGCAGGTCGTCCAGCGCGGCGCCGATCTGGTCGATGGTGAGGTCCACCGGTGCAGTCTGCCCGTTCACTTCCCGGTCCTGTGAACCCGGCGACCCTCGGCAATGATGGGACCATGAACGATCTCCTGGAATCGGCCGGCACCGTCCTGGACGACGTCGTCGCACTGCGACGCCACCTCCACGCAGAACCGGAGCTGGGCCTCGACAACCCCCGGACGCAGGCACTCGTCCTCGACGCCCTGGACGGGCTGCCCCTGGAGGTACGCACCGGTACCGGCCTCACCTCGGTGGTCGCCGACCTGGTCGGAGACACCGATGGCCCGACGGTCCTGCTGAGGGCCGACACCGATGCCCTCCCCATGACCGAGGACACCGACCTGGAGTTCCGCTCGACCATCGACGGCCGGGCACACGCCTGTGGCCACGACGCCCACACCGCCATGCTGGTCGGTGCCGCCAGGGTGCTGGCCGCCAGGCGCCACGAGCTCTCCGGTCGCGTCCGCTTCATGTTCCAGCCAGGCGAGGAGGGCTTCGCCGGTGCCCGCCTCATGATCGACGAGGGCGTCCTGGATGGGGTGGACCGGGCCTTCGCCCTCCACGTCTCCCCCAACCAGCGGGTCGGCACGGCATCGTGCCGGCCCGGTCCCCTACTCGCCGGCGACACCTCCATCACCGTCACCGTCCGCGGACACGGCGGGCACGCCTCGGCGCCCCATCAGGCCACCGACCCGATCCCGGCCACCGCCGCGATCATCACCGCCCTCCAGACGACGGTCACCAGAGAGGTGGACGTATTCGACCCGGCGGTGCTCACCATTGCCCACGTCGTGGCAGGAACCACTACGAACGTCATCCCGGAGACGGCCTTCTTCGAGGGAACCATCCGTTGCATCTCTGAACGCACCCGGGCCCACATCCGCGAGGCCGTGACCCGGACGATCCGGGGCGTGGCCGAAGCCCATGGCTGCACCGCGGATATCCAGCTGGTCGACGGCTACCCGGTCACCCTGAACGACGATGGGGAGGCAGCCAGGTTCGCCGAGGTCTGCCGCGCCACGCTCGGTGAGGACGGCCACCGGCTGATGCCGGCGCCGGCCATGGGGGGCGAGGACTTCTCATACGTTCTCCAGAAGGTGCCCGGGGTGATGGCGTTCCTGGGCGTGTGCCCGGCGACCGAACCGAATCCCCGGTCGGCTCCCTCGCTCCACTCCAACCGGATGAAGTTGAACGAGGACGGCCTTGTCCACGGAATCGCCCTGCACGCAGCCATGGCCCTTGACCGTGGGCGAATCGCGGACGGAAGCTGACGATGGCCTGGGACGTCCCGGACTTCGCCACGCTCCTGGCCCTGGAGACCCACGGCCCCGACGTGTACGTGGGCATCAGCCCCGAGTACCCGTGGGGCCGCGTCTACGGAGGCCAGGTGGTAGCCCAGGGCCTCCGGGCCGCCCAGTCGACGGTCGACTCCGACCACCACGTCCACTCCCTGCACGCCTACTTCATCCGAGGTGGCACCAGCGACGAGCCCATCCGCTACGAGGTGGACAGGATCCGCAACGGTCGCTCCTTCGTCACCCGACGCGTCGTGGCGCGCCAGTCCGACGGAGCCATCCTGAACCTGTCCTGTTCGTTCCAGGTGCACGAGGACCAGGCCGACGTCCAGGAATCCACCCTGCCGGCCGACGTCGGCGAGCCCGGGTCGGGCGTGGTGGAGGACTGGGACCTGCTGGGACGACGGGTCGCCCACCGCTCGACCGGGCGATCCGCAATCTGGCTACGCGTGCGGGACGACCTGGGCGACGATCCGATGATGCAGGCCTGCGCCCTGGCCTTCACCTCGGACGACATACCCACGGACTCCGTCGGCAGCACCCATCCCAGGATCGGCGAGGTCAGCGAGGACGACATCGGCTACGGCGACGTCTTCATCGGGGCCAGCCTGGACCACGCCATCTGGTTCCACAGGCCGCTGCCAGCCGACGAGTGGCTCCTCCATGACCACCGATCACACGGTCTGGCCAACGCCAGGGGCCTCAGCGTGGGCGAGGTGTTCGCCCCGTCAGGCATCCATGTCGCCACAGTTGCCCAGGAGATCCTCATACGCGAACGGACCCGCTGATGGCTCCACCGGACGACGCACTCCGGGTCCTCGTCCACCTCTGGGGCGAGCACTTCCCCACCCCGGCGATCCGCGAACGGTTCCCCACCGTCGACTTCATCCAGGTCCGCACCGACGGGCCGGTGGCCGAAGACCTGTACGGCGAGGTCTGCATCACGCAGGCCGCTCGTACCGGGAACCTCGGAGAGGTGCTACAGCGGGGCGTCCGATGGGTCCAGGCCCTGGGCCAGGGGGTGGACCACTTCCCGTTCGAGTACCTGGGTGACCGCACCCTGACCTGTGCCCGCGGGGTGAACGCAGTCCCGATCGCCGAGTGGGTGGTCGCAATGCTGCTCACCGCCGTGAAGCAGCTCCCCGACCACTGGCTGTCGGAACCTCCCCGCCGCTGGGTGCTGGCAGACCTGGGATCCCTGGAGGGGGCCACGGTCGGCCTGGTTGGCCTCGGTTCGATCAACCGGGCGGTGGCCGAGCGCCTCACCCCGTTCGGCTGTCGGATGGTCGCTGTGACCCGGTCGGGGGCGCCCAGCCCGGTGCCGGGCGTGACGGTGACCACCGACGTCCGGGAAGCCGTGGCCGACGCCGACCACGTGGTCATAGGCGCACCCCTCACCCCGGAGACCGAGCACATGTTCGACGACGACCTGTTCGCCGCCATGAAGCCCGGGGCCCACCTCGTGAACATCGCCCGGGGCCGCCTGGTCGACCAGGACGCCCTCCGACGGGCGCTGGACGGTGGGCGCCTGGGCATGGCGTCACTGGACGTGTGTGAACCGGAGCCGCTGCCCGCCGGCCACTGGCTCTACTCACACCCGGGTGTCAGGCTGAGCGCCCACGTCTCGTGGTCCGACCCCGGTGCCCTGGATCGCCTCCACGCCGCCTTCGCCGACAACCTGGAGCGGTGGCTGGCCGACGAGGCACTGATCGACGTCGTCGATCCGGTCGCCGGCTACTGATCCCCGACGCCAGGTCCCCTACCGCCAGGAAGGCCAACATGCCACTCTCCCAGCAGTTCCTCGAAATCTCGTCGCAGGTCCGCAACTGGGGTCGATGGGGGCCCGATGACCAGATCGGCACCCTGAACCTCATCACACCCGAGGTGATCCTGGCCGCCCGGGACTGCATCCGCCACGGCCGCACGATCCCGTTGGCCGTCGGGCTGGAACACGACGGCATCCAGGTCGGGTTCGTTCCCGGCCGGGACAACCCGACGATGACCCTGCATGCAATCAACGAGGGCATGGATCCCGACGGCGACCCCGACTCCTTCCACACCAGCGACGACAACGTCTCGTTGGGCCTCCAGGCCGGCACCCACTGGGACGGCCTCTGCCACGTCTCCTACTCGGGGATGGTCTACAACGGCTACGACGCCTCCACCATCACCGAGGCCGAAGGCGCCACCAGGTGTGGAATCCAGCACCTGCGGAGCGTCTGCTCACGCGGGATATTGCTGGACGTGGCCCGGGCCCGGGGGGTCGACCTGCTGGAGTGCCCCTACGCCATCACCGCCTATGACCTGGATGCCGCGGCCGAGATGGGCGGCGTGGAGGTACGGGCGGGAGACATCGTGCTGGTCCGGACCGGACGGATGTCGCTGTACCACAGCGGCGGAGGCATGGCCTACTGCCTGGGCCCCGGTCAGGACGGCTCCAACGCCGGGCTGTCGCTCTCGACCGTGCCCTGGCTGCACGCCCACGACGTGGCAGCCGTAGCCAACGACACCCTGGCGTTCGAGGTGTACCCGTCGGAGGCCGACACCCTCGCCGTCCACATGCTGCACCTCGTGGACATGGGCCTCACCCAGGGCCAGAACTGGGATCTGGAGGCCCTTTCGGAGGACTGTGCCGCTGACGGCGTCTACGAGTTCTTCCTCACAGCCACTCCCGAGCCCTTCGTGGGAGGCGTGGGCAGCCCGGTCGCACCCGTGGCCATCAAGTAGGCCAGACGTCCGGTCGGGCGGGCGCCACGTGCGCCCGATGGCACAGGTGATACCGGTCACCAATCCGGACAAACCGTCTCTTCCCGGGCCATCATTGGACCGATGGCCCGAACCCACCGGGACCGTCCCGGGAAGGAAAGCGACATGGCATCCAGGAAGAACAGAGGCGGGACCGATACCTGCCAGGCGGCACTCGAGGGGATCGGCCTCTTCTCCGAGTTGACCAGGGCCCAGCAGAAGTCGCTGGCCCGTCTCATGACCTGCGTACCGGTGAAGGCCGGTAGGGCCCTGACCACCGAGGGCCAGAGCGGTCGCGAGTTCATGATCATCGTGGATGGCCAGGCTTCGGTCCGCCGCGACGGCCGCCTCGTCGCCACCCTCGGTCCCGGCGATTTCTTCGGCGAGATGAGCCTCATCGCCGGCGCTCCCCGGTCTGCAACCGTGACAGCCGAGACCGACATGCTCATCGAGACCCTGAACCGACGTGAGTTCTCGTCGATGCTGGACGAGAACCCGTCACTGGCCCGCAAGGTGCTGGTCGGTGCGGTCAGACGCCTCCACGAACTGGATGCCGGCCCGGCCGACTGAGGCTCCTGCGACACCGCGGGGATGACCTTGCCGGACCACCTCGTCAATGACGATGCCGGTCTGGTGGGCCGGGTCCGCGGCGTCCTCCTGGACCTGCATGCGGGCTCCTCGTCTGACGACGCTGTCTCCGCTCTGCTGGCCCTCCGGGGGATCCTCTCCGTGGACGTCGTCGATCGCGATCGCCTGACGCTGCTCAGCCACCGTTCCATGGACCCGGCGCCGCCGCCGTGGACCGCCCTGGCATGGTTGGCAGGCGATGCGAGGATCCCGGAGACCCTGCTGGAACCGTTCGACGTGCTCGCCTCCTGGACGGCCCACCGGCACCTCGTGTGGGGTGGTGACACCAGCGTCGATGATCCGGTGAAGGGCGTGAAGATGGTCTCCTTCGTGCGACGCCTCGACGGGCTGGACGACACCACCTTCGTCGACCGGTACATGGCCCACGGTCCGGTCGCCCGCCGGCACCACGGCATGCAGCGCTACCGCCAGAACGTCGTGACCACGGCGGGGCAAGACGGCCCGGCTCCGGACGCGGTCTCGGAACTCTGGTTCCCATCCGAGGAGGCCTGGCGGGACGACTTCTACCTGGCACCCGACTCCCGGGATGCGGTGGCTGCGGACGTGGCCGGGTTCCTGGACCGCCGTACGACCTCGTCCACCCTGGTCACGGAACACCTGGCGCTGCGCTGAGCCACCCGGGCCGGATCCGACAGTTGGCGGGTGCCATGCTGCACCTGTGGAGAATCCTGGAACCGTCGCCGTCCTCGGATCGGCCAACCTCGACATAGTCGTTCCCGTCCCCCACCATCCGGTGACCGGCGAGACGGTCATGGGCGGCGACCACGCCCTGGTACCGGGTGGAAAGGGCGCCAACCAGGCGGTCGCCGCAGCCAGGCTGGGCGCCGACGTGTCCTTCGTGGGACGCCTCGGTTCCGACGATGCCGGCGTGACCCTCCGGGAGTCGCTGGAGGCAGCGGGCGTGGATACCACATTCCTCCGCGATGACGCCGGAGCGCCGAGCGGAATCGCCCTGATCGGCGTGGACGAGGCCGGTGACAACGCAATCGTGGTCAGCCCGGGAGCCAACGGACGCGTGAGCCCGGAGGACGTCGCAGACGCGGAGACCGTCATCCGGGATGCCACGGTGCTCCTCCTGCAGCTCGAGGTGCCGATGGAGGCCGTCTCGGCTGCTGCCCGGGTGGCCTCCGGAATGGTGGTCCTGAACCCGGCGCCGGCCGCTCCGCTTCCGGACGCCCTGCTCCGGCTGGTCGACGTACTGGTTCCCAACGCCATCGAGCTGGCCCAGCTGGTCGGGGCCGAACCGGGCGGCGACCTGGACGAGGTGGTGGCCCAGGCCCGCTCGCTTCCGGTGGACACCGTCGTGGTGACCATGGGGGCCGCCGGAGCACTGCTGGTCAGCGCCGATGACCACCTGGTGGTCCCCGCCCCCACCATCCACCCGTTGGACACGACCGGGGCCGGTGACTCCTTCTGCGGAGCGCTGGCGGAGGCACTGGCCCGCGGGGTGGATCTCAGCGCCGCCGTGGAGAGGGCCGTCCACGCCGGAGCGGTGACCGCCACCCGACCGGGCGCCCAACCCGCCATGCCCACGACCGCCGATATCGAGGCTTCAATGTCCGGGCGGGCGGGCACACTCTGAGCATGTCGGAACCCACGCCCGCAAGGCCGCGAATGATCATCGACTGCGATCCCGGGGTGGATGACGCCATGGCGATCATCGCCGCCGCCCGCTGGGCCGACCTCGTCGGCATCACCACCGTGGCCGGCAACGTCCCGCTGGAGCACACCACCGCCAACGCCTGTCGGCTGAGGTCGCTGCTGGGCCTCGACGTGGAGGTCCATGCCGGAGCCGACGGACCGCTCGTGGGAGAGCAGGAGTTCGCCAGGCACGTCCACGGCGAGACCGGGTTGGGAGACGTGGTCCTCCCCGAACCCGATCGCGGGCCGGACTCCGACGACGCCGTCGGGTACCTGGTCGAGACCACCCGCTCGGAGGAGGGCCTGCACCTCGTGCCGATCGGTCCCCTCACCAACGTGGCGCTGGCCCTACGGGCCGATCCGGGCCTGGCCCACCGGGTGGCGTCCATCACCCTCATGGGCGGCAGCGCCATGGGGGTCGGAAACGTCTCGGCGGCGGCCGAGTTCAACGCCTTCGCCGACCCGGAGGCGGCTGACGAGGTCTTCCGGAGCGGCGCCCCGCTGGTGATGCTGGGCCTGAACCTCACCCACCAGGTCCGGATGGGAGCGATCCAGGCCGCAGAGTGCCGAACCATCGGTTCGCCGGTCGGCGATGCCATGGCCGGGCTGCTGGAGTTCTACACGGTGTTCCACCTGGCCGAGGAGGATGTGACCGACGGTCCGGTGCACGACCCCTGCGCCGTACTGGCCGTGACCCACCCGGAGCTGTTCACGCTGGAGGCCCGCTCCGTCCAGGTTGAGCTGGCCGGCACCCACACGCGGGGCATGACCCTGGTGGACGAACGGGGACCCAGGGCCTCGGCCGAGGCCAACTGCCGGGTCGCCTACGGCGTGGACGCCGACGCCGTCATCGCCCTGGTCATGGAGGCGGTCCGGGTGGCCTGAGCCTGCCGTGGGGCCTCAGCCCTTCGGCGTGTGGATCCCGACCCTCCAACGCCCGGGAACCGGGAGCTGGCAGAACAGTTCGGTCGCCTCCATGAAGAGGCTGGCCACGGCCGCAGCATCCCTGGAGTTCCCGGGTCCCGTCGGCGACTCCCACACGAGGCCCCGTTTCGGATGGTCCTGGCGCAGGACCCAACCGGGTGGACCTGCAATGCCTGCAGCGACGAGGCGGTCGCCTGCGCCCCGACCTGAACCATGGTCTATGCCTATGGAGGCCGGGTTCCGGGCTGAAGCCGCAACCAGCGTGCCGACCGGGACCTGGGCCCCCCGCGCTGAGAACCAGGAGAACAGCCCGGACACATCGGCGCGCAGGGAGTCCTGGACGTCCGGTTCGATGTTCAACCACGAGCCGGGCTGGCCGGCAACCTCGAGGAGCGCCTCGATCAGGTCGGCGGGGTCGTCGGCGGCAACAAGGAAGTTCTCGCTCTCGAAGCTGGCCACGACATTGACGCTACCGGCCTCCCGTATGGCCACCCGTCGTCCCGACGCAACCCCACGCGCCGGTACGTTGGCCCGATGGCCCACACGGGAGGTGACCGACCGCTGCGGATCGCCGCACTGGTGAAGCAGATACCCAAGTTCGTCGAGATGCGGCTGGGTGCCGACGGCCGCCTGGTCCGCGACGGCCTGGAACTCCACATGAACGACTACTGCCGTCGAGGCGTCCGGGCAGGCTGCGACCTGGCCGAGGCGTCGGGAGGGTCGTGTACGGCCATCACGCTCGGCCCGCCGTCGGCCGACACCGTGCTGCGCGAGGCGATCCTGTGTGGCTGCACAGGCGGCATCCACGTGTCGGATCCGGCCTTCGCCGGGAGCGACACCCTGGCCACGGCACGGGCACTCGCCGCGGCCCTGGATCGCGGCGGCCCCTGGGACCTGGTGCTCTGCGGCCGCAACTCGGTGGACGCCGACACCGGCCAGGTACCCGTCCAGTTGGCTGAAATGCTGGGGCTTCCCCTCCTCACCGGGGCACGCCAGCTGGAGGTGGACGGTGACACGGTCCACGCCCTACTAGAACACGACGACGAGTGGGTGCGGGTGGAGGTGGAGCTTCCCGCCGTCGTGTCGTGCGCCGAGCGGCTCTGTGACCCGTGCAAGGTCAAGGACCCGGAGGCCTGGGCCACCGTCGACCCGGCCCGCATCGAGGTGGTCGACGCTGCCGACCTGGGACCCGGCCCGTGGGGGGCAGCTGGCAGCCCGACGGTGGTCGGCCGGACAAGGGTGCTGGACGTGGACCGGTCAGGCGAGCGCCTCGACGGAGTCGGGCCCGGGCAGGTGGACAGGGTTGTCGAGGTGCTCCGGGCCCGGGGCGCCTTCGACATGCAGGTGGAGGGCCCTGTCGATGAGGTGGCCCGGCCGGTCGGGGACGGTGGGGGTGGAGACGTGGTGGTGCTGGGCGAACCCGGCCGCCACCGGGTGAACTCCGAGCTCCTCGGAGCGGGAGCCGGCCTGGCGGCCGCTATCGGGGGGCGGTGCGTCATGTCCATCGACGTTGTGGATGACTGGGAGGCGCTCAGCGGGCAGGGCGTCGACAGGGTCCTCAGGCATGCCGGCACCACCGGCGCCGAGGACGTTGCCCGGATGCTCGAGGGCCGCCTCACCCGCGAACCACCGTGGGCCGTGCTGGCCCCGGGGACGGCGTGGGGACGTGAGGTGGCGGCACGCCTCGCCACCCGCATGGGGGCCGGCCTGACCGGTGACGCCATCGGGTTGGAGGTCCGGGATGGACGCCTGGTGGCCTTCAAGCCGGCGTTCGGTGGTCGGATGGTGGCCCAGATCACGTGTACGTCGGCCGTCCAGATGGCGACGGTCCGCCCGGGGATCCTCCCCGCGCTCCGCCCCAGACCGAACGGGCCCTTCGCCGTCGAACACCTGGAGGCGGTCCCCGGATCGCGGACGCGGATCATCGAGCGTCACCGCGACGACGATCGCGACCAGCTGGCCAATGCCGACGTCGTGATCGGTGTCGGGGTGGGCGTGGACCCGACCGACCTACCCGAGATCGAGGCCCACGCTGCGGCGATCGGCGCGGAGTTGTGCGCCACCCGCAGGGTCACCGACGCCGGCTGGATGCCCCGTGCCCGGCAGGTGGGGATAACAGGCCACTCCATCGCGCCACGGCTCTACCTGGCCATCGGAACCTCCGGGAAGTTCAACCACACGGTGGGCATCCGCTCGGCGGGAACGGTCGTGGGCATCAACCCCGACCCGGACTGCGAGCTGTGGTCGGCCTGCGACATCGGAATGGTCGGCGACTGGCGTGCAGCCTTCGACCTCCTGATTCCCAGGCTGGCTGACGAGCTGGCCCAATGACGGACCCAGCTGCTGGAGGCCCGGCGACGGCCGGACTCAGTCGGGGCGGTCCACCCCGGCTGCCCTGAGGGCCTCGGCGTCCACCCACTCCAGGCTCAGGATGTGGGTGGCGGCCAGTAGTACCTGAGGAGCCATTCCAGCCTCGTGGGCCTCCTGCCACCTGGGGGCACAGAGGCACCAGCGGTCCCCGGGCTTCAACCCGGCGAAGCCGGGACGGGGGGTGGACAGGTCGTTGCCGGCACTGGCCGAGAACTCCAGGAACTCCTCGGTCATGAGGGCGCACACCGTGTGGATGCCCATGTCGTCGGCACCGGTGTTGCAGCACCCGTCCCGGAAGAATCCGGTCAGGGGATCGGTACCGCACTCCTGGAGTGGGGTGCCCAGCACGTTCACGGCCATCGGGAGTTCAGACCCTGGCGCTCTTGAGCTTCTTGACGGTGCGGGCACGTGCTCCGGCGTCCAGCTCCACCTTGCGGAGGCGCAGGATGGCGGGCGTCACCTCCACGCACTCGTCGTCGGCGATGTACTCGAGGGCCTGTTCGAGGGACATCCGACGTGGCGGGGTGAGGCGGATGGTGTCGTCCGACGCCGAGGCCCTCACGTTGGTGAGCTTCTTCTCACGGCAGATGTTCACGTCCATGTCCTCGGCCCGGGGGTTCTGGCCGACGATCATCCCGCCGTAGACCGCCTCGGTGGGACCGATGAAGAGCGTCGTGCGCTCCTGGAGGCCGGTGATGGCATACGGCGTGGCGACACCGCGACGGTCGGCCACGATGCTGCCGCCCTTGCGGATGCGCAGCTCGCCCATCCACGGCTCCCAACCCTCGAACACGTGGTGGAGCATGCCGGTGCCGCGTGTCTCGGTCAGGAACTCGGTCCGGAATCCGATGAGCGCCCGGGCAGCCACCACGTAGTCCAGGCGGACCCAGCCGGTGCCGTGGTTGGTCATGTCGTCCAGTCGGGCCTTGCGCTCGCCCAGCATCTGGGTGACGGCCCCCACGTGCTCCTCCGGGACGTCGATGGAGAGACGCTCGGTCGGCTCGTGGAGGGTGTCGTCGATCTCCCGGAGCAGCACCGCCGGCTTGCCCACGGTCATCTCGAATCCCTCGCGCCGCATGGTCTCGACGAGGATCGCCAACTGCAGCTCGCCCCTGCCCTGGACCTCCCAGGTGTCGGGGCGCTCGGTGGGAAGTACGCGGATCGAGACGTTTCCGACCAGCTCCACATCCAGCCGTGCCTTGATCTGGCGGGCTGTCAGCTTGGTGCCGTCGCTACCGGCGACCGGCGAGGTGTTCACCCCGATCGCCATGGAGAGGGTCGGCTCGTCGACCGTGATGACCGGCAGGGGCCGGGGATCAGCCGGGTCGGCGAGCGTCTCGCCGATGGTGACGCCGTCGATCCCTGACACATAGGCGATCTCGCCGGGGCCGGCTTCCTCCACGTCGACCTGGCCGAGGTCCTCGGTGAGCGTGAGGGTGGCGATGCGTGCCGGCTGGATCGAACCGTCGGTCCTGCACCATGCCACCGCCGCCCCGCGCTTCAGGGTGCCGCTGTCGATCCGGCAGATGGCGATCCGGCCCAGGTAGGGCGAGGCGTCCAGGTTGGTCACGTGCACCCGTAACGGGGCGTCCTCGTCGTAGCTGGGCGGCGGCACGTTCTCGATGACCACGTCGAAGAAGGGATCCATGTTTGTGCCGGGCACGGCCGGGTCCAGCGTTGCCGTTCCGGCGCGGGCGTCGGTGTAGACGATCGGGAACTCGATCTGGTCCTCGGTTGCGTCCAGGTCCAGGAAAAGCTCGTAGGTCTCGTCGATCACCTCAGCGATGCGGGCATCGGGTCGGTCGATCTTGTTCACGACGAGCACGATGGCGAGGCCGGCCTCGAGCGCCTTGCGGAGCACGAACCGGGTCTGCGGGCGTGGTCCCTCGGCGGAGTCGACGAGCAGGATCACCCCGTCGACCATGGTCAGGGCCCGCTCCACCTCTCCTCCGAAGTCGGCGTGACCGGGGGTGTCGACGATGTTGATCTTCACGTCGCCCCGGCGGACCGCTGCGTTCTTGGCGAGGATGGTGATGCCCTTCTCACGCTCCAGGTCCATGGAGTCCATGATCCGCTCGGCCACCTCTTCGTTGGCCCGGAATACGCCCGACTGGCGGAGGAGGGCGTCGACGAGGGTCGTCTTGCCGTGGTCGACGTGTGCGATCACGGCGACGTTGCGGAGGTCGGGACGCGTGCCCCCGGAGTTCTGAGAAGTTGCCACGTCAAAACGCTAGAGGCTGGGAGGGTCAGGGGGGCGGAGGTGTGACCGAAGAACCAGATTCACTGCTCCTGTGGACTGCGGCGGTCCACGTCTCCGGACCCCGCGGAATCAGCGTTTCCGGCCCGTTTCCAGGCGTCGGCGGGGCGGCTCGCCGCCCTTGCGGAGAATGGCGGCTCCGAGGTCCTCGACGGCGTCGTCCAGGAGTGGCCAGGTCTCGTACACGGGACCGGTGGTCCCCAGCATCGCCACCCGCTCGACGGCGTCGGCCACCAGGAGCGGGTGGGGGAAGCGTCCGTCGACGGCATCCAGGGTGGAGCGTGTCACTGCGGCCCAGAGCACCAGGTCGGTGGCCACTGGGATCTGGACAGCCAGCAATGGCGCCACGCCCTTGACCTTGCGCCCGTGGTAGGCCTGCAGCATCCGGGGGCGTGTCCGACTCCAGCCGGCGAGGCGCTCGGTAAGCGTCGTCGGCCGCGCGCCCAGGCGTTCGGCGAGTTCGCGTAGGCCCTCGTCGCCGAGGAGCACAAAACCCACGTGTTCGGGTCGCGCCGTCGCCTCGTCCGCCAACTGTCCCCACAGGTCACGCTGCTGGCGACTCTTCAGCGGATTGGTGCGCCGGAGTGTCGGCGCCCGCGAGATGCCGGCGGCGATGCCACGCATGATCGACCGCGGCACGAGGGCGTCCTGCGTCCTGCCCGACTCGGCACGAATCACCTCGAACCGGGCGGTGACCGTGTCGAACTCCGCCGGGCTGGTCATACGAATAACGGTACCGCGCCTGCTCGGATGCCTGTGGACAGGACCCGAACGCGACGGCGATCGTGCCGGTCGTGTACGTCTGGAACGAACTCGAAGCTCATGTACTCCCCGGGATGACACCCCAGCGGATCCGTGCCCAGTAGCGCTCGTGGAAGAAATAGAGCACCAGCTTCGTGAAGATTTCGAACCCGCCGATCGAGATGGCGGTCGCCAGGCTGCCGGTGAAGACGAACCCGAGCACCATCGTGTCCACGCTCGCGATCAACCGCCAGGTCGCCGTCTTGGTGGCCGAGCGCCGCCGACCGTCCCGGTGGTGGCCCTCCTCGTCCAGGGAGCGGTCCCAGTGCAACCGGGACCAGAAACGCTCATGCAGGTAGTAGAGCGTCATCTTGGTCGCCACCTCGGTCAGGGCGATGGAGGCGGCGATCTTCGCCCTGTCGGCGGCATTCACCTCCTCCAGGCCGAAGAACGGACCCAGGAGGCTCAGGACCACGAAGGACAGGAGCAGCGTGTCGAGCGTCCCCACCGTCCGCCAGGAGATCGCCTTGACGATCGAGCGCACCGGCCGGATCTCCGGCGGGTTCGGAGGATCGAGGCGCGGGTCCTCAGGTCCGAAGATCGGGCGTTCTGGTTGCTCCCTGGTCACGGTGGGAGTCTGCCACCCCTCGCGTGGGGGTCCGGTGGGCCGTGGGGATTCGACTCACAGGAATCTGTCCGAGACGTCCGCCTGGACCGCTCCAACCCGTGGAATCAGGCCTGTGTGTCTGTCGAGTAGGTCTGTGTCCGTCCGGTGGTGTGCATTCTGTGACACGGGTTGTGACATGCGCAGAGCCGACCAGAAGGGACGGCGGCCTAGTCCTCGGAGATCACTCAGGCGGTTTCCAGATCGAATGAAAAGCAGACGGCTAGATAAGTCGACGCAATAGGTTCGTCTCCAGGTTCACAGGCTGACCAGGTTCGGCACCAGCAGCAAACCGCTCATTGAAACCGGCATCTTCCTGGGCCGCCTCGATCCGTTCCTGGAACGACTGGACCGAGTCGTAACCGAAGATCATTCCCGCCGAGTTGGGACGACCCCAGGCACTAGCGCCCACCGCTGAGACCGCACCGTGCTGTTCCCCGAGATGAGTAGTCAGATCAACCGCCCAGGCCAAGACGGCTGCGACCTTGCCCCGAAGGTCTCGTCCGCCCTGCCGCGCTGGGCCATCTCATCTGAAACCGGGCCGAAGTCTGGACAAAGAGCAGACACGCCGAACTGACTGGTCTGTCCGAGGACTGATGCCCAGGGCGAGAAGTCGTAGGCAGAAACGGAGTTCACGTACTCGACCGCATCAACAAGAGCGGGCGCAACTTCAGTGAACTCCGCAGGACTCGCCATTAGAAGCCGATTCCAGAGGTACATGCAGATTTCCCCCAATACCCGGGTTGCCGCACCGATACGGCAACTGGGAGGACCATGGCCCTGTTAAAGGCACCCCCCCGGCCCAACCCCGTACCCCAGCTCCCCGGCAGAGCGCCTCTCCGCTCCTCAGATATGGGCCGGCTGACAGCACCGAACAGGAATAGGGGCCTACGGGGTACCCAAGCCCTCTCAGCGAATCAGAAAATCGACTCGGGCGCTCGTACGATCCTGACGCTACCGGTCGAGGTGATCGGGCTCGACGGCTACCGCGCCGGCGTGGAGGCCATGCGACCATCGGAGGCGAGCAGGGCCTTCCCGGAGCGCAGACCGGACGGTCAGCCATGCCACCGCGGACAGAGCCACCCCGCCCCCGACCAGGGTGCTGGTCGCCGGAACCTCGCCGGGCCAGGCCCACAACCAGAGCGGCGCCAGCACGATCTCGGCGATCAGGAGCAAAGAGGTGTCCGCCGGGGGCACGAATCGATGGGCGTAGTTGAACACCGGTGTGCCCAGGCCGATCAGTAGTCCCCCGGCGATACAGCCCATAGCCACGTCCCGGATCGGCAGGTCGAGGCCCGGTCCAACCAGTGACACCAGGCCGGCCACCACGGCGACCATGAAGCCCCCGATCACAGTCGGAACCCCCGGGTCCCGGGCCGGGGAACTACGGATCAGGACCGTGTATCCGCCCAGGCAGACCGGAAGCAGGAGAGAGAACAGGATCCCGAGGCGATCACCGCCATCAAGCCCTCCTCCCACCATGATCGCCACACCGATCGACGCCACGAGCATGGCTGCCACCGTGTCCCGTCGGACCCTCTCCCGGAGGAACACACGACCAAGGATCGCCGCGACGAACGGGCTGGTGCACTGCAACAACAGGACGAACGCAGCGGTGGCCCGGCTGAGCGACAGGATGAACAGGACAAAGCAGCTTCCTAGAGCCAGGCCGGCCACCGCTTGCCAAGGGCCCGCTTCGACGATCGACCGGATCGGATTCCGACCTAGGACCATGATGGTCAGCGTGGCGACCACAGCGGCCGAGAAGCTCCGGTAGAACAGGTACTGCCAGGCGTCGGCCTCCAGCAGAGCGCGGAAGGTCAGCGGTCCGAAACTGAAGGTGGTCCCCGCAGCCAGGACCAGCATCGACCCCTGGAAGCGGGTGAGCGCTCGGTCCACGGTATTACCTTCCTCCTTCGGATGGTCGGGACGGGCAGCATGCTCATCACGCGGCCGATAGGCAAGTCGGTCCGTTGACTACCGTGACCCCATGGGCACCGGCCTGGCTAGGCGCCCGTTGCCGAGGCCTGAAATATCTGGCTTCTCGCCGGAGACCGAACTGGTGGAGCCAGGTGGAATCGACTCGGGGATTGGTGGGCCTTCGGGCGGTGTTAGTCGAGGGGTGATTCGAGCAGATTCCTTCGACAGTGGTTGGTCACCTGCTTCACGAACTTCTGCTGCTCGACGGAGCTCAGGTCCTGGAAGAAGTCAACTTCGCTGTATTCCGCTTCCAGGTTCTCGATCTGGCAGCGACACGCATCATGGGCGCTGATTCCAGCATCTCGTAGGTGTCGCCCGACTTGGCTATCGTCCTCCATCTCTTTCTGTATGTCCGCGATGCATTCGTTGACAAGGATGTCTCTGGTGCTTTGAGACCATTGCTCGGTCGCACACCCCGCTGCTAGGAGGCCGAGAACTAGTAGCGCCGTAACCATCTTCATGCCTTGACCCTAGGGCTGGGCGAATTGGCCACGCTCCCCGCCGGATTGAGGTGGTTTCCTTGTGAATGGCCTCGTCCCTTGCCCTGGGATCCCCCACCCAGCCAGTCGCGTGACGTCTGGCGGGGGTGTCTAGGAGTCTCCTGGTGGCAGCAGTTGGGTGGGGGCGCATAGAGGTGGAACGGGAGGGGAATCGAACCCCCGACCCCCTGCGATGTTCACCCAGCGCTCCGTACTCCAGTCGTTCCTACCAGAGGGACCGTGACCGTCGTCAGACGCCTGAGACGTTCCATGGCCGGTAACTCGACCTGGAGTAACAACCGGCTGACCGATCGTAGGTCCCGGGGCGCCCGACTCTCTCCGCCTTGTAGAAGCCCAGCAGACGTCAGGAGCCCTGGGTGTGGATACGCGCACCCGGAACGGCTACTGAGGGGTCACCCGACCGTCGGAGGGGGATTTACCAATCCCAGCCCAATCCCCATCAGGTTGAGAGGGCGCCCTTCCCTGCCTTCTTGTCTCTCTTTGCCTGTCGCTTTTCTTTGGCGCTCTTGGAGGCGGGAGTCTTGCTGCTCCTGCCACCCTTGTCTTTACCAGCCATGGCGGCCTCTCCAACTTTCTGTTGCCCTCTTGGTACCGCCCGACCTTAGGCCCCCACTCCGGTGCTTGACCTCAAAACGACCGCTGCCCCAGAGGGAACTACTTGATCCGCGGTTTTTGCGGTGCAAAATTCTTCGCAAAGACAGTGATCCCAGACCTGCGTCTGGGATTGGTACCCCGCTCTAAGGGGGGGGTGGGGTGAGGTACGAACCCCCAGGTGCAGGTACGCGCAGCCGTGCTTGGGATGCCCTCTCGAGCGGTGTTAGTGCCCAGGAGCCCGATAACTCTGGCCTTCGACAGCGTCCCATTCCTCGGCGGTCATCAGAACGTCAGCCGTACTCTCGATTACGGCACCTGAGGGGCCCACCATCTTCTTGATCGCAGCGAGGAGTTTTGCGTCGGCGTTGTTGAGGATCATCGTGAAGTCGTAGTTGGAGCCTGGAAGCATGTAGTAGCACTCGACTTCGGCACCCAGGGATTCGAACATCGCGTGCATGTTGGCCTCCCGAGAGACAGCACCTTCAGCGTTGACTCCCTCCCATGCCTCTGGGCTGTACTTCCCGCAAACCTGGATCCTGGCCACTGGTGTCCACCTTTCTTGAAGCCGTCTACTAGCGGGGCATCTTCGCGCCTAGACCACGCTCGATACGACCTGGAGCCCCAGGTGTAGATACGCGCAGGTGCTAGTTGCCGAAAGGCTGGTAGTTGCCTGTTGGGATGTTGGTCGGAAGGCTGAAACCGTGGTTGTTGAACAGGTCGAACGCGAGGACATCGACTTGCTCCAGTTCTGCTTGGTTGCAGATATGCCACTCGTGTTGGCTCTGTTCGCACTTGTCGGTGATTGATGGATCGAGAGCATCGATGTTGGCCATCAGGATCCAGTAGAAGTACTCGTGCATCTGGCAGCCGTAGTCACATGTGTCGTCGTAATACCTGTACCAGGAACCCGCAGGGTAGGTGGGCGGGATGGTGAGGAACCGACCGCCACGCGCGGCGTCCATGGCTTCGGTTAGACGGCTGGCTCCTGGCTCGTCGCCGAAGAATTCTGGATATGTCGCATACCAGCCGACTGACAAGATGTGCCACACCTCTTCGAGGTTGGTGTCCCAGGTCCCAGCAGCCTCGATGCCGCCAAGAGCCCACTCGTCGTATTCGTAATACATGCTGGCTGCCATGCCCGTGTTGTCTTCGCAGTAGGTACCTCGTGCGTTGTCCCAGAACGACACTCGGTCGGACTCTGTCCAGACAGGGACGACGAAGTTCCCGTTGACTAGAACGTCTAGGACTGCCTGATCATCTGGAATCCCGTCAGCGTCGTTGTCGATGTACTCGGCAAGCACATTTGCTGTGTGTTCAACGTATGCGAGCGGCGCATTGGGCGAGGCGACTACGAACATGCCGAACACGTCGATGAACTTGTCGAATGCTTCGTTCATGCAGTCGACGGTTGGATGCTGAGAGAGCACCTCGAGGGTAGGTGGGGCCGACACCGCTGTCTGGAGGGTCGCAGTTGTGCTCGAGGTCTGAGTCTTAGACCAGTCGAGCAAGACGCAATTGTCGCGCCCGAGGAACGCTTCGAGGCTCAGGTCGATCCCCACCCGGCCGATGTCGAATACGAAGGCCTCGCCGTCCACCCATTCGACGTGCGCCACGTAGTCGTACACGCTGTCGCCGTAGAGGTCCCGCATCGGTGCAACCAACCACTTCTCGTAATCTTCAAATCCAAACTCAGGCGGGTGGTAGTAGCGGTTGGCCACCATCACGCTGTCGAGCACCCACCACGCTTCCCCAACCCCAGCCTCGGTGCAGTCGAACCCGATCTCGAGAAGGTGCCCGTCCACAGTGGCTCGACGCACATAGTCGAAGTCGACAACACAGTCTCCGACCCCGATGGGGGCCGGTAGGAGCTGGGGACACAGGATGTCGCGCAACTCAGTGTCCGCCCAGATGATCTCCGTGACCAAGATCGAGTCGTCGGTGAAGTCCTCCCACTCGGGCCCTTCGTAGGGTTCGCACGAGAAGCCATCTGTGGCGGAACCGCGCTCCACGACCCACCAACCACCGTCGAACAGGTAGTCGGTGTCTTCACCGTCTTCGGCACCCACCACTCGGTGGAAACTCTGGGCACCCTGCGTAAAGCTAAGGCCGCCCGTCTCCGGGTCGATGAGGTCCCCATCCAACCGGTATTCGACTGCCAAGCCGTCAGCCCCGCAGGTGACGGATAGATCTCCGTTGACTTCCTCGGAGAAAGTCGCAGCAGGCGGTGGCTTAGTTGTGGTCGGAGGTGTCGTCGTGGTGGTTGTGGTGGGCGGCTCATTGAACCCTCGAAGCTCGACACCCGCGACAAGGTCGGCGGTTTCAGCTGTCAGGTTGACCGGTCCTTCTGAAAGGCCGAGGGCTTCGTAGACAAAGCCGGTGATGTAGATACGCAATAGATCTTGGACAGCTCGGGCGTCGGTGTCCTTAGGTAGGCAGCCGTTCTCACCGAAGCGGACTACCTCCTCTCCAAGCGCTTCGCGTAATTCAGTGAGTCCTCCTCGGTCCTGAATCAATGGGCAGACGTCAGTC
>Ga0257112_10000064_pt1 | contig 41548 bp, 30 predicted proteins | sample LP_taG_5_FD_191565 | JGI IMG/M metagenome (GOLD analysis project Ga0257112, IMG submission 191565) | Marine microbial communities from Northeast Subartic Pacific Ocean, Canada - LP_J_2015_P26_1000m | ecosystem: Environmental > Aquatic > Marine > Oceanic | place: Canada: Northeast Subartic...
CGTTGTTTCCATCAGTATCAGCGATGTCGAGGCCGTACAGCGGATAGTTGTGCTCAGCGTCGAGTTTGAACTCGTGGATGCCCTGAGCGGTTGCGTCCAGAGGGTTTGGGTACTGGTCGGTGATGCAATCGTACTCGAGCACGGTCATGTTGTCGTAGTGCCCGACAGAAGTTCCCACTCCAGTATTGTACGGAGGAGTTCTGAGGAGCCAGAGGTCAAGGTCCTCGCAGTCACCCAAGCCTCCGGGAATACCGCCTCCTTGGACTGTCTCCCCCCAATGCCCCAAGTGAGTCTCGACGTACATTCCATTGGTCAGCGGGACGGGTATCGACTGTTGGTTGGTCAAAAGGGAAGGGTTCGGTCCGCGGTAGATTTGTATGTATTGGTTGGTGGCTGTGGCATCGCTTGTCAGTAGCACGATGTCGGCATTGTCATCCCCATCGATGTCACCGACCTCCATCCCGAGGTGATACGGGTTGGAGACTGTAATCTCGGTGTTGTCCCATTGGTTCACTCTCTCGGAGCATTCTCCCCACATTGTGGTCAGGTTGCCCGGCCTGACGAAGCTCTCTCCGACGAAGCGTATGTTCTCTTGGTAGTAGACGATATCATTCACACCATCGCCGTCGATGTCAGCAATCTCGGCGTCGACGGAGTTGGCGGTATCCACGAAACCTGCACGCTGCGAGGCATTGTTCGATATGAACACGTCCTGCCTGTCTGCGAAGTTTCCTTGTCCGTCGTTGTACAGAACTGTGATGTAGTGCCCCATCACGCTAACAGAAAGGATATCGTTGTGGCCGTCGCAGTTCAGATCGCCGACTGAGAGATGAGCTGGATCACGTTGTACTGCATACTGGGTGATGTGCGAAGCGCTCACGGCTGGTACTAACGAAACCAGCAGTGAGGTCAGCATCAATAACACCATGAAGACAGCCTTGCGACTCTCCTTGGTTCGATTTCGGGTAGACTCAGGCGTATGCAGCATGATCAACCGGAGTTTCACTCATCACTTATGCCTTCGCCACAAATGAGTTTGACAACTCCATAGGAGTTGGTGATTACAAGGAGGTATTACCGTAACTCCAACCAACTGGGATTAGGTGCATACTGGACCTCCGCACCGCCGTGAATTCTCTCCAACCTTCCCATCATCCACAGACGGTCTAGGAAGATTTCCAGATCCACTACCTGCCGGTTCGTCCTGTCTCCTACGGCCTGCTCTATCGAGCTCAGCGGCAACGAGGTGTAACCATGCTCACGGACCACGAGGGTGAGGAGAAGTTGAATCCAGGCTTCAGTCAGTGGTTCTCCCGACAGGTTGTCGGACAACGGCTCAACCTCGTCCTCCAGTTCGTCGAGGATTTCTATTATGGTCATGATATCCGGATCGCTCCTCTCCCCACCACCGAGTTTGGAGATTTCAGAGTCCACATCAAGGCTGCCAATGATGCGGACCACCGAGGGAATCCTTGAGGGGTCTGGTGGAGGACCGGGCAGGACTGCATCCTCAGGCGGAGGTATTTCCTCGTATATTTCGGCCTCATCCCCCATGGCCGATTCAGGTTCGGATTCGTCGGACTCAGCCAAACGAGCAGCCAGAGGCTGTAGTACGCCAACTTCCCCCGAGAGTCCCAATTCCTCACGAACCTTGGTGACCCATGCGGCATCGCCCTCGAGCAGCACATCGACATCGTGCTCCTGGGAGCGGAATCGGAATCTGACAGTCCCCCTTAGTTCCATGGTCAATGCTCCGAGAATCAGTTCCTCAGTCTCCGGGCTGCGATGATGGCTTTCATGCTTCGGCCAGATTCCTCAGAACGGTCGGCAGAATGCCTCCGTTCCTGTAGTATTCAACCTCGACCGGCGTGTCCAGTCTTACAACGGCATCGAACTCGACTGTGCTACCGTCAGACCTAGTGGCTGTAACTGGTATCGACGACATAGGCTGCAAATCGGCTCTCGCTGGGATGTCAAATAGCTCGGAGCCGTCTAAGTCGAGGCTGACAGCGTCTTCGCCCTCGGGAAAGGTCAGAGGAAGGACGCCCATTCCCACCAAGTTGGAGCGGTGGATCCTCTCAAATGAGGTAGCTATGACTGCCCTCACACCTAGCAACAGGGTGCCTTTGGCAGCCCAGTCCCTGCTGCTGCCGGTTCCATACTGAGAGCCGGCGAGCACGACTAGGGGAGTACTGTCTTCGCGGTATCTGTTGCTGGCCTCGTATATCGAGGTGACTTCCCCGCCGGGGAAGTAAGTCGTGAAGCCGCCTTCCGTACCGGGCGCTATCTGATTGCGCATACGGATGTTGGCGAAGGTACCACGCACCATCACCTCGTGATTGCCTCGACGACTTCCAAACGAGTTGAAGTCACGCGGCTGGACTCCGTTTCCTATCAGGTACTGACCAGCGGGGCCGTGATGAGGGAACGCGCCGGCTGGACTGATGTGGTCGGTGGTCACCGAATCACCGACCTTTACCAGAACCCTAGCACTGTGAATAGGTTCTATCGGAGCCGGTTCGGGCTGGATTCCCTCGAGGAAGGAAGGTAAACGGACATAGGTCGAAGAGTCATCCCAAGGGTACAGAGATCCAGACTTGCTGGGAATCGCGTCCCAACGTGGTTCTCTGAGAATGTCCTCGTAGCGCTGCTTGAACATTTCAGGTCCGATTACCTCCTCGATGGTCGAGCGTATCTCGTCGTCGCTGGGCCAGATGTTCGCGAGCATCACCGGTTCGCCCGACTTAGTGTGACCGAGGGGGTCACTCGAGAAATCGATGTCGAGAGTGCCAGCGAGGGCGTAAGCCACCACGAGAGGGGGACTTGCAAGATAGTTCGCCTTGATCTTCTGGTGAATTCTACCCTCGAAGTTTCGGTTTCCCGAGAGAACACTGCCGACGACCAGTTTCGCCTCGTCTACGGCGGCCTCTATCTCCTCATCAAGGGGCCCTGAATTGCCAATGCAGGTGGTGCAGCCGTAACCAACAACGCTGAATCCGAGGGCATCGAGGTCTTCTGTCAAGCCGGCGGCGTCGTAGTAGTCGGTTACAACTCTGCTACCGGGAGCGAGACTGGGTTTTACCCAGGGCTTGATTGACAACCCCCTGTCACGGGCATTTCGGGCGAGCAATCCTGCCGCTATCATCACGCTGGGGTTGCTAGTGTTGGTGCAGCTCGTGATGGCGGCAATTACGACATCACCGTGCTCCAACTCAGCATCGCGCCCGGCGATTGCAGCACTAGCATCGTTTTGCGAGGAGTCGATACCGTGGCCCTGATGGCCGATTGGAGCATTCAGACTCTCCCTCCAGTGTGACTTCATCTCAGACAGAGGTACCCTATCCTGAGGCCTCTTGGGCCCTGCCAGCGAGGGTTCGACGGTCGAAAGATCGAGCGATAGGGAGGAGGTGAACGAAGGGGCTGGTGTGGAGTCGGTGTAGAACAATCCCTGCGCGGACAAATAGCGCTTGACATCCTCGACATGAGAGGTTTCGCGCCCCGACAGTAGCATGTAGTCGAGAGTAGTCTGATCCACAGGGAAAAAGCCGCATGTGGCGCCGTACTCGGGAGCCATGTTGGCGATTGTAGCTCGGTCTGGGAGACTGAGGCCAGCAAGTCCAGAGCCATAGAATTCGACGAACTTGCCCACGCAATCGTGCTCCCTCAGCATCTCCACCACCCTCAGTGTCATGTCGGTCGCCGTTACACCTGACTGGAGTGAGCCTTGGAGTTCGAATCCGACTACCTTTGGCAGCAGCATGTAAATCGGTTGACCCAGCATTACCGCCTCTGCCTCGATGCCGCCTACTCCCCAGCCTAGGACACCGAGGCCGTTGATCATCGTAGTATGGGAGTCCGTGCCCACTAGAGTGTCAGGAATCCATATTCCCTCTTCCTCCCGAGCCACGCTCGCTATCCACTCCAGATTCACTTGATGGACGATGCCTCGACCGGGAGGCACGACACGGAAGTTGTCGAGACTCTGCTGGCCCCACTTCAGAAACTTGTAGCGCTCGAGATTGCGCTCATACTCAATCTCAAGATTACGCTCGCGCGCGTTTGGGAACAAACCGGAGATGTCAACTTGGACCGAGTGGTCTACGACCAGATCGACCGGTACCTGCGGATTGATTCTTTCTGGGTCTCTTCCCATCGCCACCATGGCATCACGCAGCGCGGCGATGTCGACGACTGCAGGCACCCCTGTGAAATCCTGCAGGATGACTCTGCTGGGGCTGAAAGGAATCTCAGCGGGAGTCATCTCCGGAGACCATGTGGCTATCCTTAGGACATCTTCCTCGGTGATCAGGAAGCCATCGCACTTGCGAAGAGCTGCCTCTAGGAGAATACGAATCGAAGCGGGTATTTCGCCTAGGTCACATATTCCCGAACGTTCCAGTGCCCCTATGTCGACGAAGGAGGCTTGTGAGCCGTCGCTCGTATCGAAGTGAGACCTCGCATTGAAGGGATTGTCCTCGCCCATGTCATCACCTACGGTGATGTCGGCAGGGATGGGCTCCATGAAGTTGACCCATTGCTAAATTGCGTTAGATGCTCAATCATTCACGGTGACATGCATCAAGCGGACCTCGTTCAGAGGACTGTCTGAACTATCTGTCTGGATCTCACTGATAGCGGTGACATGATTCAAGCCGCTGATTACCTTTCCGTAGACCGTATGGCAGGATTCAGCCGCGCAATCCTTTCCGGGTTCCCAATCGAGCCAGGAAGGGGTGCTATCCCCTGGCACGATGTAGAACTGGCTGGAATCCGTGTTGAGTCCTGCGTGGGCCGCAGCTAGTGCACCTGGGATGTGCTTGAGGCCGTTAGTGTGCTCCCCTGGAAGAGACCAATCTAATTGGTCGCAGTTATCGGAACTGTATCTGTTTCCTGAGTTGTCAAACTCGGCGCCGTTGCAGTAACCGTACCACTGCGCGGTATAACCTCCGGAACCGAAGTCACCTCCTTGGATCATGAAATCATCGATGATTCTGTGGAACTCTGTGAAATCGTACCTAAATTCTTCAGCGAGGAGTAGGAAATTCTCCACGTGAAGCGGCGCCTCACCCGGATAGAGTTCGATTTCGACGAACGCTGTGACTCTCTCGTTGCTTCCAGATGGCATGTACGATATCTCAAGGGTGACCACAGGGTTATCCTCAGGTGTGTCGAAGAGCTCTGGAATCACCTTGAAAGAAACTAGAAGCATCATCGCGGCTACTAACATAAATGTCAGACCAAATGGAGTCGGGTTGCCTTCATCGAAGAGTTGCAAGCCAAGACCCAAGGAGACTGCCTGCTCGTCCATCATCGAAGCGAGTTTGTTCATGCGCCGCCTAGTCTCCTTGTCCTTGGGGTCGAAGTTTAGCGCCTTGCGGTAGTTCTTGTGGGCACGCTGCCAATGGCGCTTCTGGTTGGCAGTGTCTTGCTCTCCGAGGGCCGTACTTGCGTCAGCTGCGAAGCGCAAGGTCTTCGCCTTCTGAGCACCGTTCTGACAAGCATCCCAAGCCACGGAGCGCAGCAATTCCAAGCCTTTCTCCGGCTCTCCGGATTCGGTTAGGGCGGTGGCCTCGGACCATGCAATCTGTAGCGCCTCGGGGATGGACATAGAGCGGCGGAAAGCGAACTCATTGAAAATGCCAACGGACACGCAATCGTCCTGAATCCTGTGAATCAGTAACGGTAATGGCTAATACCGGATTATTACCGGGTCGTCTTGCGCGAACCCCTAGGTAGTGCCGAGCCGAGCCATGGAGAAGCAGGAAACGATGGAGCGTATCTACAACGACTTCACTATCAATATAGCAACGGCGAACGGGACGGGTTCCCAATCCGCTAACCTGATTGTGCTCAATTCAATGTTCCAGATGGGTGTTCCAGTCAGTGGGAAGAACCTCTTCCCAAGCAATATCTCGGGACTTCCGACCTGGTTCATTATCCGCGCAAGCGATCGAGGGTATCAGGCACCAGGTGACAAGGCGCACATCCAGGTCTTGATGAACAAGGACACCTGGCACAAGGACCTCGCGCGCATTGAGCCCGGAACCATCGTAATTTACAACGAGGATGCCAAACTCCCCGTGGACAGGGATGACTGTCCCTCATACGGCATGCCGATGACTAAGATGGCGAGGGGAATCAATCCGAAACTGGCTCGCCTGATGTGCAACATGTACTATGTCGGGGCACTCGCCCATCTGCTAGAAATCGACGATGCTGCAATCAACGAGTCACTGAATAACCAGTTCAAGGGCAAGGAGAAGGCCATCGAATTGAACCAGAGGGCCATTAGCGAGGGTCGCGCCTACGCTGCAGAGAACTGGGAAGGCCCCATACCGTATTGCGTCGCGGCTCGCGACAAGAATCCAGATACGTTTCTGGTGGAGGGTAATGAGGCTGTAGCACTGGGTTCAATCTTCGGTGGAGTGAACATGCTCTCATGGTATCCAATCACCCCCTCTTCATCTCTGGCTGAGAGCGTCATCGAATGGTTGCCTAAACTCAGAGAAGGTGATGATGGCGGTGCGACATGCGCCGTTATTCAGGCCGAGGACGAGTTAGCCGCCGCTGGCATGGTAATCGGTGCCGGCTGGGCGGGCGGTCGCGGAATGACCTGCACCAGTGGCCCGGGCATCTCACTGATGTCCGAGTTCATCGGACTGGCCTACTTCGCGGAGGTGCCTGGTGTAATCTGGGATATCAACAGGGTCGGCCCTTCTACCGGTCTTCCGACACGTACTCAGCAGGGTGATCTGTCGATGCTGTACGAAGCCAGCCACGGTGACACCCAGCACATCGTGCTGATTCCCGGTACCGTCGACGAGTGCTTTGAGTACGGCTGGAGAGTCTTCGACTACGCTGAGAGGTTTCAGACCATCGTGTTTGGTTTCAGCGATCTCGATCTCGGGATGAACCAATGGTCCACAGAGGGATTCCAGTACCCGGATTCTCCGATGGACCGAGGCAAGGTACTGCGCACCCGGGAAGAGGTCGATGCAGTAGCGAACTACGGGCGCTACAGAGACGTAGACGGGGACGGTATTCCCTACAGAACTCTACCTGGCAGCGGCCTCAATCCCATTCTTTACCGAGGAACAGGGCACGACGAGGACGGTATCTACTCAGAGGATCCGGATGTCTACTACGCCACCATCTCGCGCCTGCGCAGGAAGATTGACGGCGCTCGCGACCTACTTCCTGCCCCGATTATCAGGGAAGAAGAGGAACAGCAAATTGGGATTGTCTACTACGGCTCGATGGAGAACTCCATCACTGAGATTGATGACATGCTGGAATCGACTGGTCTATCGGTCAGTACCTGCCGTGTCAGGGCCCTACCCTACCACTCAGAGGTCGAGGGCTTCATTGAGAGGCACGACAAGGTCATCGTCCTCGAGATAAACCGAGACGGGCAGCTCTACGGTATCCTGCGCAAGGAGCTGCCAGTGCAGCTCCTCTCTCGCCTTCACAGTGTGGCCTACACCGATGGCATGCCTCCTCGTGCACGTGTCTATGCCGACAAGATTCTTGAGACGTTGGAGGTTACTGTATGAGCACCATCAAACTCAACGTAATCGACCTAGAGAAGTCGGAATACACCGGAGGCAAGTCGTCACTGTGTCCCGGATGCGGCCATGACCAGGTATCCAATGTCATCATCCAGGCAGCGTGGGAGAACGGTATTCCGCCCGAGGGCATCGCCAAGATGAGTGGAATCGGGTGCTCTTCCAAGACTCCAGCCTACTTTCTCGGCAAGAGTCACGGTTTCAACACCGTGCACGGTAGGATGCCATCTGTCACGACCGGTGCCAGTATGGTCAACAAGAGTCTGGCCTTCATCGCTGTCTCAGGCGACGGAGATACCGCCAGTATCGGTATCGGACAGTTCATCCACGCGATTAGGCGCAACCTCGACATGGTCTACATCATCGAGAACAACGGAGTATATGGCCTGACCAAGGGGCAGTACAGTGCCACCGTAGAGAAGGGATCTAAGAAGAAGAAAGGGGCGACCAATGTGCAGCCCCCGATTGACCTGTGCGCGATGGCCATCAACCTCGGATGTAGTTTCGTCGCGCGTTCGTTCTCGGGCAGTAAGAAGCAACTGACCTCCCTAATCCGTGCGGCGATGGGTCATCGAGGAATGGCGGTCATCGACATCATCTCGCCGTGCGTCACCTTCGCCAACAACGATGAGTCCTACAAGTCCTACAATTACGTCAAGGAGAATGACGAGGTCCTGCACATGCTAGACTACATCCCTCACTTCACCCCTCTGGAGGAGGTCGACATTCCCGAGGGCGAATATGATGACATCCAAATGTTTGACGGCTCTACTCTGCGACTAGAGACATTGGGCGAGAATCATGACCCGTCGGACGCTGTCTCCGCGCTCTCAGCGATTCACAGAGCGGAAGGCGAGAACAAGCACGTGACCGGTCTGCTATACTATGATGATAGCATGCAGACTGCTGACGAGGAACTCGGACTTACCGAGACACCGCTTTCAGCCCTGAGTGAATCTGAGATGCGCCCCACCGAGGCCGAACTTGCAAGTGTCAACGCGGCCTTCCGCGGAGCCTGAGTGACTTCTTTCGGCTATCGGATTCGTTGAAATAGCGAATCCGACTCCGTCACCCAATAGTCCCTTAGTGTAGTGGTCCATCATGTGGGGTTCTGGATCCCACGACCCTGGTTCGAATCCGGGAGGGACTACCATTACCGCATCACAGAGAGCGGTAGAGGATGTCCGAGACCCAACTCACCATGATGATTACCATGAACCACCCCAATGCGGTCCTAGCCCATCTGCTGGGTTCTTTCTCAGGCGGGAACGGATCGATGCCAGCCTCGATGGCCTCGGCGATAATCGCGAGTTCCTCCTCGATTGTCTCTGGGGGTTTCATGGCCTCACGGCTCCGAGGTAGGATCCCATCCCGAGACATATGATTCCTCGAGAGCGGCGAACTCCTCTTCGGTTCCTGAGAGGTCGAACTTCAGAGAGTCCAGATTCTCGGAGATTCTGTTTGGCTTGTTCGACTTCGGAATGGTGATTGCGCCGGCATCGAAGCACCACTTGATGGCGGCTTGCGCTGGCGTGCAGCCCAGAGAAACTGCAATCTTGGATATTCCCGGATCTGTCAACTTGTGGCCACGAGCAAGCGGAGAGTAGGCCATCACCTTCGCCCCTATACCTTCCGTAGCTGCTCGTAGCGCAGGCCGCTGTAGCCACGGGTTGATCTCTATCTGATTGACAGATGGCATCACGGTAGCGTACGAAAGCATCGCATCTAGGTGATGTGCGCCGTAGTTACTGACCCCGATTGAGCGAGTCCAGCCGTTGGACAGGCACTCCTCCATACCTTGCCAGACTGAAGCCCTTGCATTGAGATCCTTGGGCGGGGCGTGGATTAGATACAGATCCATGTAGTCGAGACCAAGGTTCTCGAGGCTCTGCTGGCACCTCTGAAGCGTCTCCTCGTGACTGTTAGCATGGGGTTGTCGTAACTTTGTTACGACGAAGATGTCCTCTCTGGGAATACCCGACTCCCTGATGGCTTGGCCTACCTCGTCCTCGTTACCATAGGCCATTGCCGTGTCAATTAGCCTGTAGCCCTGTTTTAGCGCGTGCAGCACGGACGACTTGCACTCTCCTGGCTCGCCCATCAAGTAGACCCCTAAGCCAAACCTCGGCATCTCGGCCTGATGCAATCTCTCACTTGTGCTAGTGCTGGTGTTCGCGATGGTCACACGGTCCATGTTCGGCGAAGGTTAGATTACGTATTCAATCGTTATTGTAGCGAGGTTGAAGCGTCATACCTCGTCGAATGGATATGGGAGAGTTGCCAAAGGGGATGGATATGCCTGAGTCCAAGATTACGATCCCTCATCCGTCAGCCTCTGTGATTCTCAGCAGGGAGTGTGCCGGCGGACACGAGATACTGCTGGGGCATCGCGTCTCCGAGCTTCCCGCCTTCCCTGACGTCTGGTCATTCCCCGGTGGTGGCATCAGCAGGGTCGACAGGGCTGCAGCCGAATCCCATCCGGAGTGGCTCTCTGATAGAGGGGAGGATCGAGTCTCTGCTTTTGCACTACTAAGGGAGATAGTCGAGGAGTTGGGAGTTGCGCCTGACGGCAGCGGCGGTTTCTGCGAGGTCGGTGCCGAAGTCAGGGAACTAGTCTGTAGCGACAAGTCAGGCTGGCTGGAGTCGATGGAGTCAGGAGAATTGACTGCTGACGGTTTCCACTGCGAGATAATCACCGATCGAATCACGCCCCCTCAGGCACCCACTCGCTTCCATAACCTGTTCTTCCACGTTCCAACTGGTGCCCCCGGGGTCACTCCGACATTTCCCCCAGGTCGCTCGGAGTTCGACGAGTTCCGGTGGTGGAGACCCGTTGACCTGATTGCTTCATGGGAGAGTAACGAATTACGGCTGCCGCCTCCCATCGTAACACTCGCTCGCGACCTAGTCGAGGCCATAGAGAGTGAGGGGGACTTGCAGTCAGCGTGCGACGCCCTAGCAGCCAACCCTCCCTCAGGTCAGCATCGATTCGAGTACGGGCCGGGAGTTGAATGCATACTGATTCCGACGGCCACCCTTCCTCCAGCGACCCATACCAATTGCTACATCCTCGGTGAGAGGGGGGGCGAGCGCGTGATGGTCGACACTGCGGCGAGGGATGAAGAGGGGCTCGAGGAGTTGGCATTGAAGGTCCATGAGATTCGGGATGACGACAGTTCAATCACAGCCACAATCTTCACCCACAGGCACCCCGACCATGTCGGTGATCTGGCTCGCATCTCGGAGATCTACGAAGCGCCGATATGGGCCAGCGAAGAGACGCATGCGGCAATCAACGGAAGCACTCGGGACAGGGTCCTCAGGGAGGGTGATTCGTTCGTGCTCGAGGGACCGAGTGGGGGGGTACGATGGGAGGTCATCGAGAGTCCTGGACACTGTCCGGGGCAGATCTGCCTAGTCAGCGAGGCCGGCGTAGTGTCAGCGGATAACTGCTCTACCGTTGGCACCATTCTGGTGCCATCCGGTGAGGGCGACATGGGTGCTTACATCTCTGGTCTCGAAAGGATTCGTGCTCTGAAGCCCAAAGTTCTCTTCCCTGGTCACGGGCCTCTAGTTGCTAATCCAGAGAGGCTACTGACACACTATATCGAGCACCGCAAGGCGAGGCATCAGAAAGTTCTGGAGGCAGTCGGGGCAGGCAACTCGGACATCCCCAGCATCGCCAGTGTGGCATACTCGGACAGCCCGGGAGCACATCCTCTACTGGCGCAGGACCAAGCACTGTCTCACCTGAAGGAGCTGCAGAGGACCGGTGAAGTCGAAAACGATGGCAGCGGCTACAAAACGACATAATCCGGGTCAATATTGAAGCACACCCGGCGGCAGCACATAGCGAAACTGGGGTTTTGTGATGGCTGAAGACGGTCGATGGTGGAAGAGAGACAAGGATTCTGACTCCTCCAAAGAAGACGTCGAGGATATGCTGAACGAGGCTGAGGCCCAGCGTATCCAACGCGAAGAGGAGTTGGCAGAGGCTGAGCACCGAGAAAAAATGGCGAAATTTACCAAGACCACGCCCCCGGAGGACGGTGTCAGTTCGTCAGTGGAATTTATCGGCGAGAGGCTTGTACTGAAGCCCGACCGCCATGGGAATTTCAAGTGCAAGGGGAGTATCGGAAATATAGCGAACTTAGATTTCTTGGTGGACACTGGAGCTAGCTTCTGCTCGGTCAAGGATGAAACTGCCAAGATGCTCGATCTGAACTGGGGAGAAAAAGTCGAGACAGAAACAGCAACTGGCAAAGGGATGGGTTTCAGGACGACTTTGCCAGACGTAACAATTGGACAGATTTCAATAAAAAACGTTGATGCGCTAATCAACCCTCTAAGTGAGTCAGGTTATGAGATTCTCGGGATGTCCTTCCTCAAGCAAATTGAGTGGGAACACGATGACGGCGTGCTGATTCTGAATCCGGATGGAAAGTCGGATGGCACCAAGGTATACGGCGGCTCCGGCTCTGAACACTGGCTCCTCGAGGACCCTGGTTACACTGTAGCAGCAATTGTCCTCGCTCTCGGCCTCATTGCAACCGCATTCATGGGAGTAGCTGCTGCGGGAGCGGAGGATGAATGGGCGGAAACCGAAGCTGAAGTTCTTGAGAAATATCCGGGATTCGACTGGGTGAAGCATGAAGACTGCTACACGGATGAATGGGGAGATGAATGGTGTGATGACTGGTACACACTCGATTGCTGGGCCGACTTAGACGTCTCATACTCCGTTGACAATACCAGCTACTCCGCCGAGGTGGATAAATTCCCGATTACAAGTTACAACGACTACGAGGGTGCGGAAGACGACTGCTTGGATTACGCCGAGGATGGCACTATGCCAATAGGGAGTTTCGTTACACTGTACTACAATATTGAGGATCCTAGCGAAGTCCGAATTGATAGTGGGGATTCTGACTTTCCTTTCTTTTTCTGTGGAGTGATTCAGTTCATCCTCTTGATTGTAGTTCTACTATTGGCCCGATTCGATGTAGGAACAGGAGGTAGCGTGACCTTCCAGGTGGGTGGTTTCAATGTGGGTGGCCGGTACTACGACGACCCGAGTTACTACGATCGACCTTGGCACAGGAGGCCATGGTTCCACCGCAGACGCCATCACCACCATCATAGAAGCCACAGAAGAAGCTCTAGCAGAGTCACTAGGAGCTCTGGTGGCCGCAGGTCCGGTGGCGGTGGCAGGTCCGGTGGCGGTGGCAGGTCCGGTGGCGGTGGCAGGTCCGGTGGTGGCGGTCGCGGCAGATGATTGTCCGACCCAAGGATGAAATCCACCCATCCCTCTAGGCCAATTTGATGGAAGAAATGTGGAGCGGTGCGCCTCATCTCCCCGGGGCCAATGCTGAGGAGCTTTTTGTTGAAGTCTCCCCGAATATTTCGGTAAGGGTCCTAAGGTGGGTTCCTACCGATTCATCTGCAGCCTCTTTGGATCCTGCTGTGGTCGTTCCTGGCTGGGGTTCTGTCTTCGAGGGTTGGCGTCCGCTTCTGACCGAATGGGTTTCTCGTCGTCCAATAGTCTACATTGAGACGCGCGAGAAGAAGAGTGCTCGGATCACTAGGAAGGTAAGGCAGGAGGACTTCGAGATGTGCCATCATGGTCACGATGTCGCCGCTGTTCTAGACAAACTTGGTATTGATTCGACTGAGGTTGACTGGTTCTCGTCGTCTCTAGGGGCGACCTTGCTAATCGAAGCATACCAAGGAGGGGTGCTTGGCGGCCGCTCTTCGATACTGCTCGCCCCGAACCCGGACTTCGAATTCCCCCTCTGGGCGAGACTTTTGCTCAAAATGCCGATTCCTAGGTTTGTTCACCCCTCCCTGATGCGATTCACAGTCTGGCTGGTAGACCGTAGGACCAAAGAGGAGGGTCAGCGAATCAGATACCGCAGGGCTCTGCTCGCGCAGGACCTGCAGAGAATGCTTCTCAGTGCGAGGGCAAACATCCGCTATCGACTCCCTGATGACCTATCGGCTATCCGCGTTCCTTGCATTGTGATGACCGCTTCCTCGGACACCCTACACGACATTGTCAAGGTTCACGGGATAGTAGAAAGAATACCAGACGCCATACTGGTAGAGGTCCCAAGTAACCAGTATGCACACGAGGCTGGAGTCCTAGTCGAGATAGAGAAATACCAGTCATCTATCGGGAATTAGGTCGATTTGACCAAGCGATTGCCTGATGAAGGGCAGTTGAGCCGGGCGGGTTGAGCAGTATGCGCGAACAGTCCTCATCCTTCGATGTCGCACGCATCGTGCGTGAGCTTTCCGAACTGATTGGGGCTCGTGCACGCAAGGCATACCAACCGCACTATGAGCAGGTCGTTGTGCGTCTGAATCGAAAAGGGCTGCCGTCAACCGATCTAGTGATTGTCAGAGGTCGCCGCGTCTACACCTCTCAACGCGACCGTCCAATGCCCTCGAAGCCGTCCCAATTCGCCATGGTGCTGCGCAAGCATCTCAACAATTCGCGTCTGATAGCAGTCAAGCAGTTTGGCTTCGACAGGGTCATCGAACTGACCTTTGAGCACGGTGGCGGACGCCTCAGGCTCGTCATCGAACTGTTCCGCGATGGCAACGTGATACTGCTCGATGGCAATGGTGTCATCATCCAGCCGCTCACTCATGCCAAGTACGCCAGCCGCTCGTTGAAGCAGGGAGTCGCCTACGCTCCGCCTCCCGAGACTGTCGACCCGCGCAATATGGATCGATTAGCGCTCGATAACCTGCTAGACGGCAGCGAGCACGACCTAATCCGTACCCTCGCTGCCCGAGCCAATTTCGGTCGAATCTACGGCAGCACAGCATGCTCTATTGCTGGACTTGAGGAGAAAATGGGTGCAAACTCTCTCGACTCCGGACAACGCGATGCTCTGGAGGGGGGCATACAGTCGATGCTCGTTGAACTATCGGAAGGCGATGATGCGATGATGTGGATGATCGATTCCGAGGCCATACAAACATGGGAGGCTGCCGATAACGAAGCTGACCGAGACACTGCCTCATCTGGGATTACTGAAATTGCTCCAATCGACCTGTCATACACGGACGGCAGTATGATGGTAAGAGTCGCAACGCTGTCTCTGGCCTACGACGCTGTCTTTGGCTCGCACGACGCTGCTGCTTTCATACGCCGAGAGGAGGAGAAGTTGGTCGAAACCGGAGAGGACGATGGAGCAAGGCAAGCGAAGTTGGACCGTCGGGCGGCGCAACAGAGTGCAGCCATAGACAGGTTCCACGAGCGTGCGGCTATCACTCAGGAGTTGGGCAAGGCGATTCAGAACAACTGGGAGCATGTGGATTCGCTGTTGGCGCAGGTCAACGACGCCATCGCCTTAGAGGGCTGGCAGAGCGTTGGAGACAGAATCTACGACATACCCTGGATAGACAGTGCAGACCCGGCGAAGCAGACCATAGTGGCCTATCTGCCGGATGAGGAGGGTGAGCCGGGTGCGAGCATCACTCTCGAGGTCTCAAAAACAGTGCACCAGAACGCTCAGCGCTACTTCGGGGAGGCCAGCACCAAGAAGAGCAAAGCCAAGGGCGCTCAAGCGGCTCTGGCCAGTACCGAGCAAGCTCGCGAGAAGGCCGAGAAGCGTGCTGCCAAGGACGCTGCAGCGGGGAGGCTTAGAGCAAGGCAGCGTAGCAAGCGCTTCTGGTTCGAGAAGTATCGCTGGGCGATGCTCTCAGGCGGTCACCTAATCATCGGTGGGAAGGACGCGAAGGGCAACGATCTCGTAGTCCGAAAGCATCTATCATCTAACGACCTTTACTTCCACGCCGATCTGCACGGGGCGCCCTCGTGCTCGCTCAAGCTGAAGGACGGGTTGGCACCCAACCAGAACCCTTCCGAGGCCATTCCCAAGGGTGTGGCCTCGTTGCAGTTAGTCCAGAATCTGGCTGAAGGAATCGAAGACGCTCGCGAACTCCCGGAATCGATGCATTCGGAGGCTGCGCAAATTGCGGTCTGTTGGTCGAGAGCTTGGGGGAGCGGTGGCGCAGCAGCCACTGCCTTCCACGCTAGGCCTAGTCAGGTCTCAAAGACCACCGAGACCGGCGAGTCTCTGGGGCGAGGCTCATTCGTGGTACGGGGCCAGCGGGTATGGCATCGCGACCTGCCTCTGGAGCTGGCCATCGGCATGGCAGTGGTGAATGGGATTCCGATGCCAGTGTCGGGCACTCCTGCGACCATCTCAGAGAACTTCGAGAGATGGGGCAAGGTGATTCCCGGGAGAGAGAAGAAGGAGAGTGTGGCCAATCGTATCTCCAAGGCGACCGGTCTGACTCAGGACGACCTGTTGTCCTGTCTACCTCCCGGTAACTGCTCAATAGAGGACCACGGCCTGATTCAGTCTTAATCTCGGGACTGCCATTCGGGCGCGGTAATAGCATATAGAGCCGAGTCGACATAGTGGTCATACAGCCACTCCCTGTCCTTGGTGGTGCCCTCGAGTCGCATTCCTAGTCGCTCAGCGATAGCGCGGCTGGCGGAGTTGTCAGTGGCTGCTTCGAGCACAAAGCGATGGAGTCCTAAATCATCGAAGCAGTGCTCCATTAGACGAACGCAGCTACGAGTGACAATTCCTTGTCCGGTGTGATTCTCTGACAGCCAATATCCGACTCCGCATCCTCGGTTGCCGTGGTCTATCCAATTCAGGCTCATACTTCCGACTAACTCTCCGTTCATTCTGATGGAATAGAGGATTCCGTCTCCCCTGCGATACTCCTCTAGAACTCCTCCAATAAAGGAGATTTCATCTTCTACGCTGTTGGTGCCGTCCAACCAAGGAAGCCACTCCCTGAGGTAATTCCGATTAGCATCAACAACAGAGAACAACTCCTCTGCCTCTTCAGGCATAGTTTGGCGAAGTTCTAGGCCTTCCTCTACTAACAGTACTGATTCAGGGAGGGGATAAAAATCCGAAGGTATCGGCCCACCACATCTACCAGACATGGGATTTCGGCGTGGCTCCGGAGATTTAGAGGGTTCGGGTTTGGCGACAATGCTTCAAGCAGCAGCCATCAGGCAGGAGTATGGGAGAGGGGAGCTCGGGCAACTGGAGCTATGCCGATTACCTGCAATTACATGAGTTGCTGGAGTTGCAGAGAGATAATCAGGACATCAACTCGGACGAGATGCACTTCATCATCGTCCACCAAACCTTCGAGCTTTGGTTCAAGCAGGTGATTCGTGAGTTGTCTGAGGCCCGGGACATCCTCGGGCGGGACCACGTGCCCGAAGACGACATTCCTCGGGCTGTCGATCATTTGGGTCGAACCACCGAGATCTTCAGATTGATGGCGGACCAGTGGACGGTGCTTGAGACGCTGACACCGCAAGGCTTCCTCGCCTTCCGCGATGGTCTTGGGTCAGCCTCGGGGTTCGAGTCTTTTCAGATGCGCGAGTTCGAAATCCTCCTTGGCCTCGATAACGCCGACAGGATAGGTGGGATGGACCCGCTTTCCAGCTTCAGAAGAATGGCTGAGGGAGACGAGCGCAGTGCGGCCATACTCGCACAACTAGAGGATGCGATGTCGCAGCCATCGCTCTATGAGTCGATGATGAACTGGGTTGAACGAACCCCAATCATGGGCTCCTCATACGGTAGCGAGGGCGATGCAGAGAATATTAGAGCATACGTCGAGACCCATCTAGAGGCCCACAGAGTTGTCTGTAAGGAGGCAGCCGAGAGATCCGCGGGCTGGGGTGCCGGCGACCCGAGTAAGATGGCGGCGAGAATGGCGGCGGCCCACGAGGGGGCGGTGGACTTCCTGATGCCGGAGGGCGAGGTGAGTCGGGCCCGCGCAGGACTGCTGTTCATCGAGTCGTATCGCGAACTTCCACTGCTGACTTGGCCTCGTACTCTGATTGATGCAATTGTAGAACTAGAGGAGTCGACGGTGAAGTGGAGGCATTCCCACGCGCGCATGGTCGAGCGTATCATGGGAAGGAGAATCGGCACAGGAGGGACCAGTGGAGTTGACTACCTCGATGCGACCTCGCAGTATCGCATTTTCAAAGACCTGTGGGGAGTCAGGACGATACTGGTCAAGCCAGAGAAGAGGCCTGCCCTAAAGAACGCCGAGTTCTATGGCTACACCACTGATTTGTAATCGTCGGCACGACCCGTCAATCGGACCATTGAAGGCTCGCTCGCCTCTCGAGCGTGTCATGCCGCAAGCGGTCATCTGCGCCTATGCCCGGACCCCCGTGGGCAAGCACCGTGGTGCTCTGTCCGGTTTCAGCGCCACCGAACTCGGCACGCTGGCTGTGAAGGAGCTGTTACAACGAGCCGGCGTTGATGCGTCGAGCGGTATCATTGACCAAGTCTACATGGGTCACGTCCTGCAAACCGGTGCCGGACAAGCGCCTGCTAGACAGGTGGCAATCAATGCAGGCTTGCCAGTCAGCACCCCCTGCACCACCATCAACAAAGTCTGCGGTTCAAGTCTCAAAGCTGCCATGATAGCGGCTACAGAGATCAGTGCCGGCGTCTCGAGTCTCGTAGTGGCCGGCGGCATGGAATCGATGAGTAACGCCCCGCACTTCATCAGAGGGGCCAGGCGCGGCGATGACATCTCCTACGCCTCGCTGGAGTCGGTGCTTGTGCACGATGGTCTGAAGGACGCATACACAGGAGAATCGATGGGCAATACCGGTGAGACAATCGCAGATGAGCACGGCATCACCAGAGAGCAATCCGACGCTTTCGCCGTGCGCTCGCACGCTCTGGCTAACAGGGCCTGGGAGGAAGGCTGGTTGGATAAGGAGGTGTTCGCAGTCGGTGATCTCGAGCGCGACGAGGGTATCCGCATCGGCTCGACTATGGAGTCGCTAGGTGACCTAGCAGCCGTTTTCAAGGAAGGCGGACAGGTCACAGCGGGTAACTCCAGCCAGGTCTCGGATGGAGCCTCGGCGGTACTGATTGCTTCCGAGGAGGCTGCCGAACAGCATGGTCTGCCTGTACTGGCGCGCATTGTTGGCTATGCCACCTCAGGCGTTGAGTCACACCGGGTGATGTCCGCCCCCCTCCCAACCGTTCACAAACTCCTCGCGCAGACCGGGATGAGCATGGAAAACATCGACATCCTAGAGCATAACGAGGCTTTCGCAGCGGCCTCGTGCGCCATTCAGATGACTCTCGGTGCTTCAGAGAGTCGTTTCAATCCGCATGGAGGGGCGGTGGCGATAGGTCATCCACTAGGGGCCACCGGTACTCGCTGCCTGATGACTCTGGTGAACGCCCTCGAGCGCACTGGGGGACGCCGTGGCATTGTGACGATATGTCTCGGTGGGGGCAACGCCGTTGCCATGATGGTGGAGCGCGATTGAAGGGATAGCACGCCCCCCCAAGGGGGCGACTAGTTTGTCATAGGCCTTATTTGGGAGTCGCTGGTCGCCCGGCCGATGGTAAAGCCCGCAAGACCCCATACACGCTTCGAAAAGGCGAGGATTATCGGTGCCAGAGCGCTTCAGATAAGCATGGGAGCTCCTCTCTTCGTAACCGAGGAAGAACTGCGTCAACACTTCAGCGAGGAGTTGATTCAGCTATACGGTGTCGAAGAGGCAAAGTGGAGGGTCGTTCTAGACCCCAACAAGATAGCGATGCTGGAATATGAGCAGCACCGGATACCGATTGACGTAGACCCTCACATAGATTGAGTCCGCATCGGTTCGGGCAAGTCTATTTGTCTGACTACTAAGGCTCTCTCATAGGGGAGATTTTAGTTGCTCGACGGGATTCAGGCCAAGCGGTTGACTGGCGCTTTGGTGATAGTCACCTTCCTCGTCATCGCCCTCGGCGGTGTGATTCGAATCTATGACGCTGGGGAATCATGTCCGGACTGGCCGACCTGCTTTGGCACGATTGGTTTTGACGTCTCGGAGGCCGAGCAAGAGGCATGGTACGAGGCCAATCCCGACGAGATTGACTCAAGGGGAAGTGGTCACCGTTACACGACTTTTCAGATCTTCACAGAGTGGGGGCACCGACTGCTCGCAGGAGTCGTCCTAGGACCTCTGGTGCTCCTCAATTGGCTGATAGTCAGGCGTGAAGAGGGGCTCGGTTCCGAGGCCCACTTGGCCTCCAGCATTGCTGTGGCCCTGATAGTATGGCAGGGGGCTGTGGGATGGTTGACGGTCAGTATGGACAACGAGCACTGGAGTGTCGCCCTGCATCTGGGCTCGGCTCTCGCATTCATGCTCAGCCTAATCTGGCTCTGGCTAGCGATATCAAGGGACCATCGCAAACTGCCTGATTGGGCAAACTTCGAGTCTACTTCAAAGAATTGGAGGAGTCGGTTGTTCTGGCTTTCTACGGGAATTCTGTTCACACTGTTCTCGGGCACCTTCGTTTCGACCACCAATGGAGCGAATTTCGCTTGCGGAGTCAACGGTTTGTTTGAATCGTGGCCATTGTGCCACGGAGAATTGTTTTCGTCAATTCACGACTGGGTGCTACAGTCTCAAGTCATCCATAGATGGATGGTAGTTGGAGTTGCAGCTAGTCTGCTAGGAGCATCATGGTTGGCAGGGAAGGAATTCGGCTCGAACAGCGTGTTGTGCAAGTGGTTCTGGGGGTCGACCGCCCTGTATATGGTAAACATCGGCATCGGAGCCTCGTACATACTTTCATGGGATATCAGTGATGGTTACATCGAGTACCTTTCACTAATCCATCTGCTTGTAGCCTCACTCTCTTTCATCGTCCTATCTACTGCTTGGATGGGGGCGACGATGGCGTTTGTAGCGGAGGACGATGATGAGTAATCTGAGGTCATACTTCTCCCTGACAAAGCCACGGGTGGTCGTGCTTCTGCAGATTACTGCGTTGTGCTCCGTGCTTGTACACGACCAGCTCGGTGGCGAACTAGATGCAAACACAGTGCGGACAATGCTGGTGGTATTCGTAGGAGGGTACCTGAGCGCTGGGGGTGCCAACGCAATCAACATGTGGTACGACAGGGACATCGATCCGCTGATGACGCGTACAAAGAACCGGGCTGTGCCTGCGGGCGAAGTCTCGGCCAACGCCGCTCTGGGATTCGGGGTTGCCCTGTCACTTCTCGGAGTAGCGTGGTTTGAGACACTGGCCAACTCAGTGGCCGCATTCTGGTCGGCTTTCAGCATCCTGTTCTACGTATTCATCTACAGCATATGGCTGAAACGTACGACGCCGCAGAACATAGTCATCGGCGGCATTGCTGGCTCGACCCCACCCGTGATAGGCTGGGCAGTGGCTGAGGGGGGACTCACGATAGCTACTGACTCAACCCGGGTTATGCTGGAGTCACTCCTCGACCTAGGCAGCCTGATGCCGTGGTTCATGTTCCTGCTAATCTTCCTGTGGACTCCCCCTCACTTCTGGGCGCTAGCACTGTACCGTTCCGAGGAGTATGGGAATGTGGGTGTCCCGATGATGCCGAACGTCAAGGGAGCAGAGAGGACGGTTCGCGAGATGAAGGCATACGCTGCGCTTCTAGTGATTTTGTCGATAGCTGCCCCGATGAGTTACGGCGGCATAAATGGAGATGACGCCACCTACCACGTCCTCGGAGGGACGGTAATTGGACTGAGCATCTGGTACTCGAGCACGGTCTGGAGAGTGGACCTCAACGAGCAGCGCGACCCCACTGGGAGGATACCAACGGCTGCTCGCTCTTTCTTCGCCTCCATGCTCTACCTAGCCCTGATGTTCATAGTTCTAGTCACAGCCAGTTTCGGGCTACTGGGCGCCGGAATAGGTGCCGTTCTATCTGTGACTGCAATGGTTCGCAGCGAGATCAGGGCGAAGTCCTGAGGGCCCGATGGCTTCAAACACCGAGTGCACCATCGCGCTGCGTCGTAAAGCGGGGTGGGGCAATGGATGAGCAGGACCTGATTTACGATTGGAACAAGATAGATTACGAGATCAAGCGCGATGAGTCGAACCACCCGCATGAATTGTGGTTTGATGACGAGACCTTGCGAGACGGCCTGCAGAGCCCGAGTGCTCGCAACCCGACCATCGAACAGAAGATTGAGCTGATTGACTTCATGGAGGTCCTCGGAATCCAGAAAGCGGATCTCGGGCTTCCTGGTGCTGGCCCCTTCCACGTCGGCCACATTGATGCAATGCTCACTCACATGGGCGAGAACGACTACGCACTTCGTCCTGGATGCGCTGTTCGTACGGTGGTGAGCGACATCGAGCCGCTGGTAGATCTACAGGCCAAGCACGAGCGGCAGATACAGGCTAGCGCCTTCCTAGGGACCAGCCCAATTCGCCAGTATGCTGAGGGCTGGACGATGGAGAAAATTATCTCGACAGCCGAGAAGGCTGTATCATTCGCCATCGACAACGACATCCCAGTGATGTTTGTCACCGAGGACACCACGCGCAGTAAACCAGAGGATATCAAAGCTGTATACACTAGGGCACTGGAGCTCGGAGCTGACCGAATCTGCGTGTGCGACACATGCGGACACGTTACCCCCAACGGAGTCCGCAAGTTGCTCTCTTTCATTCAGGACGAAGTGATACCCGACGCAGGGGTGAAGCGCCGTGACATTGAGGTCAACTGGCACGGGCATCAAGACCGTGGACTTGGCGTTGCCAACAACCTCGCTGCCTACGAGGCTGGGGCTGATGTCATCCACGGGACTGCCCTCGGAGTGGGCGAGAGGGCCGGCAACGCCCCTCTCGACCAGACGCTTGTCAATCTCAGTCTTATGGGAGTGATCAGCAATGACCTGACTGCCCTAAACGAGTACATGCGCAAAGCGCATGAATACGTTGAAGTTGCTCTGCCTCGCAACTACCCTGTGTTCGGCGAGGACGCCTTCGAGACTGGGACGGGCGTACACGCGTCTGCTGTGGTCAAAGCGATGAAGAAAGGCGACCACTGGCTCGCGGATCGCGTTTACTCTGGAGTACCTGCTGCGGACTATGGGCTGCAGCAAGTAATCCGGATAGGCCACATGAGTGGGCGCTCCAACATCATCTGGTGGCTACAGCAGAACGGTTACAAAGCGACTGACGAACTGGTATCTAACTTGTTTGAGGTAGCCAAGGGACAGCGTAGAATGATGACCGATGAAGAGGTCCATGCAGCCATCTCGGGGTTCTCCCAGTCGTGAAGCAGGTGCTTCACGCTACAGACGAATGGCTAAATGTCGAATGCTTTCGAGTTCGGTCATGCGCACGGCGCTAGCGGTACTCATCATCCTCCTATTCTCCCCCTTTGGGGGCGTGATTGCTGATAGTGCGGGGCAGCCGGCAGACCTTGGAATAGAAGGTGACGAGATACTGCCAACATATTCGCGGGCCGTGCAGTTGGCCTTCGAAAGAGTCGGGGACATGAGCGGCTACTCGGAGGAGGATATTGAAGGGGTGAACGAGTGGCTTGTCGTCACAAGAGTTCCCATTGAAAAGCACCAATTAACTAAAGCAGCGCCTGAATCAAGCGAACCGGCTCCGATTCTTCGAGGAGCATATATCTGGGTTTTCGACTACCCACTCAAGTCGATGATTCTGCTCCAGCAATCTCTTGAAGCGGGTGAAATTGAGTCATTCTCACCACTGCTGGAGAAGAAGCAGGAACCGCGGCTTGCGCCGAACGACACGGAGTTCTCAGAGCAGTGGCACCTTGAGAACACCGGCCAAACCAACGGCTTATCGGGAGAGGATGTCAACGTAACCAGCACCTGGGACACCTACACCGGATCGGGAGTGGTAATCAGTGTGGTCGATGACGGACTCGACCACGCCCACAGCGACCTCAGCCCTCACTACTCATCGTTGCTCTCGTACGACTGGTGCGACGACGATAGTGACCCCAGTCCCTCCAGTTGGAACGGTCACGGCACGGCCGTGGCCGGAGTGGCCGCCGCAGTCGGGAACAACGGACTGGATGTCACCGGAGTCGCATTTAACGCAACCATCGCTGGATCAACTCTGATTGCGTGCTGGGCAGGTGATGCGACCGAGGCCAACGCGTTGAGCTACGAGAGCGACGACATCGACATCTACACCAATTCGTGGGGCCCTGCCGACGACGGTCAGACTCTCGAGGCACCCGGGCCGCTGACTCTGGCGGCCTTCGAGAGCGATGCCTACAACGGCCGCGAGGGCCTTGGTAACCTGATAACTTGGGCTGCAGGAAACGGTCTGGGCTCAAACGATAACTCGAACTATGACGGTTATGCCAACAGTCGCTTCACCATCGCCGTCACCGCAATCGACCACGACGGCGACCAGTCCTACTACGCCGAGCCAGGAGCCAACATCCTCGTCGCTGCGCACTCCAATGGTGACGGTGAGGGCATCACCACGACCGACATCACCGGAACGGGTGGCTACAACAGCAGTGGCAACGTGACTCACACCTTCGGCGGCACCTCGAGCGCCACCCCGTTGGCCGCCGGAGTCATTGCGCTGGTGCTCGACGCCAACGAGAACTTGACTTGGAGGGACGTGCAGCACGTTCTGGTCAACAGCGCGCGCATGAACGATGCAAGTGACTCGTCATGGGGCCTCAACGGCGCCGGTCACGACGTCTCGCACAAGTACGGATTCGGAACGGTGGACGCCGGCGCCGCTGTAGCAGTGGCTGAGAGCTGGGTGAATGTGGGAGAGGAACTCAATGCCACATACGGCCCCTACACTCCATCTGTTGACATTCCGACCGGCACCACCTCGTGGACCGAGTTCACGACCGTGGTGACCGACGAGTACTCCCTAGAGAGCGTGGACCTAGTGGCTGATATCTCGCACACAGCCCGAGGAGATTTGGACATCGTGCTGGTTTCGCCCTCAGGCACAGAATCCTGGCTTGCCGAATCGCGCAACGACAACGGCAACGACTACTCTGACTGGATGTTCAGCACCGTGAGGCACTGGGACGAATCGTCTCTGGGCACCTGGACGCTGAAAGTGCGGGACACCTCGGCTGGCACCAACGGGACACTCAACTCCTGGGAGTTGATACTGCACGGCGTCGACGTCGACTACGACCACGACGACGACGGGCTGAGCGACGAGAACGAGACGCTGCTCTACGGCACTGATCCATATGATGCTGACACCGACGACGATGGGTTGAACGACTACGACGAGGTGATGGTATACGGAACCAACCCGTTGGCCATCGATTCTGACACGGACGGACTGACAGATGGCGCCGAAGTCATGAATACCGGCACTGACCCGCTCGACTCTGACACCGACGACGACGGACTGTCAGACGGAGCAGAGGTGAACTACTGGTCCAGTAATCCACTTATCTACGACCCGGATGACGACTCGGACCTGTTCTACCACTTCAACGACTGCAACGACACCGATCCGAACGTCAATCCGGGCAAGCCGGAGTTGCTGAACGGCATCGATGACAACTGCGACGATTACATCGATGAGGGCTACAATTTCACCGATAGGGACAATGACGGACTCAAGGACTGGAGCGAGTACCACGTCCACGGCACTGACTACATGGACTCCGACACCGACGACGACGGGCTGGATGACGGTGAGGAGGTCAACACCTACGCCGCCCTTGGCTCAGACCCGCTGGTGTACGACCCCGACTCGGACTCGGACTTGTGGTACTGGTTCGAGGACTGCGATGACGAGGACGGTGATCGATCCCCTGGCCACATCGAACTGCTTGATGGCTTCGACAACGATTGCGACTTCCTGATCGACGAGGATTATTGGAACCGCGATACCGACAATGACGGGCTGACCGACTACGACGAGTACCACAACATTACCACCGACCACCTTGACGGGGACACCGACGACGATGGGCTCTCTGACGGCCTAGAGTACAACGAGTACTCCTCGATGGGGGCCGACCCACTGGTCTACGACGACGATGCTGATTCCGACGGCTGGTACTGGTTCCAAGACTGTGATGACGAGGACTTCGACAGAGCGCCGCTCAAGCCCGAAGTCCTCGATGGCAAGGACAACGACTGCGACGAAGTCGTTGACGAGGACTTCTTTGAACTCGACAGTGACGACGACGGACTGACTGACTTCGACGAGTTTCACAACTTTACTACTAACCCGGAATTGGCCGACAGCGACGCGGACGGGATGTCGGACGGTCACGAGGTATTGGTCAGTGGCTCGGACCCCATGCAGTTCAACTTCGACCGCGATGAGGATGAGTTCTATGACTTTGAGGACTGTGATGACCTTGCCAGCACCATCAACCCTGCAGGAGTCGAGGCTTGGAACGGCCGAGATGACGACTGCAACAATGCAGTCGATGATGGATTGAGCAGGAAGAACTTGGTCACAACTACCCCTGACTTCCGCCAGGTGCACTTGTGGGACGCGGTCAATGAGAGTCTTGTCCTCAGCATCGGCTCGATACCGAACAATGTCGCCGCCTCGCTGTCATGGCAGTTTGGCGATTACACATTGACGGAGAACGTCAGCTCAGACGGGAGGAGCATCGTCATCGAGCCTATCGACTGCGATGCCGGAGACACCACCCTAACCATCTACCTGTGCGGCCAAGGTAGCGGACCGCAACAGATCACTGCGACCCTAGTCGACTCAGGTCAAACTACTGTCTTCGTTTGGGACATAGACATGGATGTATGGATACCGCCAGAGACACTCTCAGAGAAGTTACTCTCCTTCGTCACTTCTCCTATCGGCCTCGCTGCGACCCTCGTGGTGCTACTATCCACGATAGGCGGTTGCGTCTACGCAGTGAGAAGATTCTCGCACAAGCGCAAGCTCAAGGACGCTTACGAGGCGTACGATCTGAAACCAGAGAAGTTCTCACTCTCACCGGAGTTTCAGGACTACGATCTGCCTTCCGCACCTGATCTGAGTGCTCTCAGGGGGCATCAGAATACTCCTGTTGAACTGCCATCCGTACCGGTATTCGAAGATGAGGACGAGATACCTCGAGCCCCTAAACTGGACTGATTAAGCCCAGTTTGGATCGGCCTCACCAGCTTCCTCATCTGCTGGATCCTCCTCGTTGCGCCCCCATTCCGCGTCGGGTGAGCCACCGGACCATTCCCCTGCCACGGAGATATCCTCGACGTCCTCGTCCTCCCTCCAAGGGGGCTCGCCGTCTGAGCCGCTGGTGACGAGGCATCCCTCCGGATCCAGTCGCTTGCGAAGAGTCTTGATGCCGCGGGACACCGGAAGGAGATGGCCAATTGGTGTGCCGGCGTTGACGAACGGGTGGGTAGCGGTCGAAATCAGCAGGCCTCTGGTTGGAGAGAGAATGTCGTAACTCTCACCAGGCCTCTCTGGGTCTGTCACCGTGGCAACCGTCTCACCGTCCTCGACGAAACTGCCTGCTGGGGTCAATACATCGAGCAGCCCGCCCTGGTCGGAGCGAATCCACACCGACCCGGAGGCTAATATCCTGAATCTTGGTCGGCTCGGGTAGCCAGGTAGAACCTTGAGGCTGCGGAGTACATTCAGGATCCCATAGATGGCGACCTGTACGGATTCCGGGTCAGCCTCGTTCGAACCGCCGCCCTCGTAGGTTATGGCCCCAATTCCAGCATCATTGGCGGTCTTGCGCAGAGAGCCCTTCGGACCTACATTGTCGAGTATCGTCTCAATGCCGAACGACCTAGCAATCCGATTGCTGGGGCGATCTGCTAAATTAGAGCGAATCTGGGGCATGTTGGTTCGACCGACAGCAGCAGTATGGAGGTCAATCACATGATCGCTGCCCGAGATAATTTTGTGCCACAACCGGTGTGCCACTCTTGAGGTGGTGTTGCTATCGGGCTTTCCGGGGAAGCTCCTGTTCAAATCTCTGCCATCCGCCATGTACCTGCTCTGTCGCCGATATCCAGGTAGATTGACCACGGGGACTATTCGAAGCGTTCCAGCCATAGCAGCAGGGTCAATCGCCTTGTCCTCGCCGAGGAAGTTTGGTCCGCATAGGTAGGTCAGAGCTAGCGGTCCGACGAGCTCGTTTCCGTGAAGGGCCCCGAGCACGGTGACCACAGGTCCTGGCCTGGCTCCATGAACTACAGTGATGGGGATTGGCCACGACTCTCCGATGTCAACATCCAGTAAATCAAATTCAATCTGTCTCACGGTGCCGGGACCTATTCTCTTCTTGAGGAACCTGTGATACTTCGGACCGTTCTTCCTCGACCACCTCTTCGGAGTGCCCTGGGTGTCTTCGAGGGCTTTCTCTATCTCCTCGCGTCGACTCTGTGGAATTTGATTGGCGACCTTCAGCGGTTGCGATCGTCTTCGCTTGGATCTTGGAGCCGCTGCCTCAACAGGGCCGTCATCCTGTGAACTCGAATTCGCGTCTGTCACTGGTTCACGGAAAAGGTCCCTCGATTAAGAGCATGCGTCGGCCAGACTCTAGGAATTTTCAATTCCTAGTGCGCCCTCGCAAGTAATATGAGACAGAGGGGGGCATCAGTACAGGAGGAGCACGCCCCGAACAGTATCTGCTTCGGCTGTGGACCGGCCAATCAGAACGGCTTGAAAATTCGCTCGTTCCGCAGCGAGCACGGGTTGGAGATGGAATTCTCGCCCAAGGCTGAGCATCAGGCATTTCCGGGCATGATTAATGGGGGGATAATCGGGACACTGCTGGACTGTCACGGCAACTGGACAGCAGCGATGGCCCTAATGGACCAATCCGGTGAGTCTGAGCCGCCCTGCACCGTGACCGCATCTTACTCGATTAAGCTCAGGAGACCCACCCCCTACGGGGTTGCTCTGCAGGTCAGTTCGGAGATTGAGGAGATCGAAGAAGGCAGAGCGAAGGTGAGAATGACCTTGAGAGCTGATGGCGAGATCTGTGCCACTGGAGAGGGGCTCTTTGTCGCCGTAAAGGAGGGGCATCCCGCCTTCCATCGCTGGAATTAGTCCTCACTACTCGGCATCCTTTAGAACGGCCGAATCGAAGACGTGGCGTGACCCAATCAGCAGAGCCTCCCTCGCGCAGGCTCGAAGACCTCGGGCTGGACGAGAGAATCGTGTCAATGCTGCGCGAGAACTGGGGCATTGAGGAGCTGTTTCCGCCTCAGGCGGAGGCTTTGCCGCACGCCCTATCAGGACGTAACGTGATGCTTACCATCCCGACAGCCAGCGGCAAGTCGCTGGTAGCTTATTTGGCCATCGTTCACCGGTTGATCAGTGACCTAGAAGGTGCTCGCGCTCTGTATGTGGTGCCGCTGAAGGCTCTGGCCACTGAGAAGGTGGCTGAGTTGAGGGAAATTGCCTCTGCAGTCGGTCTGCGCGTCGGCCTCGCCATTGGCGATAGAGGGAGCGAAACCGGGATGATAGAGGAGGCAGATATTCTCGTGTGTACCAGCGAGAAGCTGGATTCGCTCCTACGGACTCGCTCTGAAATGATGGACAGGGTCGGCATCGTCGTCAGCGACGAGTTTCATCTGCTGCATGACCCGGGGCGTGGCCCGACTCTCGAGGTCTTGCTATCGCGCATCCGTCACAGGAGGCCTGAAGCTCAGATTATCGCGCTTTCCGCCACCGTAGGAAACGCCACAGAGATGGCAGAGTGGCTTGACTCCGAGCTGATTGTATCCGACTGGCGCCCCGTCACTCTGCGCTACGGCATCTTGACAGGGCTGGATGCTAAAGTGCACCGAGTAGATGGGTCTGGAGAAGAGGTGGTGCCTGAGTCACGCGAGTTGGAGGGCAAGACCACCCGCCCACTGCAGGCAGTTCTGCAAGACACTATCCAAAACGGTGGACAGCTCCTCGTCTTCGTGTCCTCACGCGCCTCTGCTCAGAAGGAGGCGCGCGAGCTCTCCAAACACATCCGGCGGATGCTGATTGAGGGCAGCCATGACTTCGATGATGGAATAGTCGAGAGGTGGGGGGATATCGCTGACAGACTCGACGGGGGCGGCGACTCCTCTGCCACGGTGGGCTCGCTGGAATCTTCGCTCAGAGGTGGTGTTGCCTTCCACCACGCAGGACTAACCAGTAAACACCGCAATATTGTCGAAGACTCGTTCAGAAGCGGCGATCTGTACTGCGTGGTTGCCACACCGACGCTCGCGCAGGGAGTCAACCTGCCCGCGCGAACGGTAGTGGTCAGGGACTACAGGCGGTGGAGCGCGGCTGCGGGCACGACAATGCCCCTTCCCGTACTCGAAATCTTGCAAATGATGGGCAGGGCTGGCCGACCAAAGTACGACGACGTCGGTGAGGCGTGGTTGCTTGCAAAGAGCCGTGACGAGGAGTCCCATCTGGTCGACCTGTACCTGCACGGCGAACCTGAAGAAGTGACTTCAAAACTCGCCAATCCAAACGCCCTGAGGGCAGAGGAGGATCCTGCTTTGCTCACTCACGTCCTATCCATGGTGGCTACCGGAGGCACTGCTGACAGGGACGCCCTCGGGAAATTCTTCTCCAAGACATTTCTTGCAACCCAGTTGGATTCTGAGTCTCTGGCTGCTAGAATAGACGACGTAGTCAGCTGGCTCACATCGAACGGGATGATCGACAGACTCGGAGAATCTGACGAGGTGCGGGCGAGAATTCTCGAAGAGCCTTCCGTCGAACAATCTGAGGATTGGGAGGACGAGCTTCCGTCATGGGTCGGCTCCGCCTCCGAAGTGACAGGCCTAGATGTCGCATCTGAGCCGAATAGGGGATATGGTGAGAGGCCTCGTCGCGGCCCCCCTATCTTTGGTTTCCGTAAGGCCAGTGTGCATGACTCGTACGAGGCCGACCCTCCTGAGTCGCCTTCGATGGCCTACAACGCCACACCTCTAGGAAAAAGGGTCGCGCAGTTGTACCTCAATCCAATATCCGGGCGCATCATACGCGATGGTTTAGGCAGGGCCATGGCCACTCTCACAGGAGAGGATGACTACGGGCAGGTCTCCCCTCTGAGCCTCTTGCATCTGGTCTCTTGCACCCCCGACTTCCTGCCACTGTGGCCGAGGAAGGGTGATTACGACGCCATTCAAGCCGCTCTGCACGGTCATGAGAGGGAGTTTCTCACCGAGGCAGTGGACCTTGACGAGGAGCGTCGGATGAAAGGCGTCCTCGTACTCCAATCGTGGACCGAAGAAACCCGTGTAGAGCATGTAGAGAGGGACTGGGGGGTACAGCCGGGGGACCTGCGAGGACGTGTCGAGTTGGCCGAGTGGCTACTCTACGCGACTAGAAGGATTCTAGCCGAGGACGAGAAGCTCTCTTCGATGGACAGGAATGCTCATCGCACCCTAGTGGAGGCAGTCGACGAAATTCACCGCAGGGTGCGGTACGGATGCAAGGCAGATCTCCTAGGCCTGGTGGCCCTGCGCGGAGTCGGCAGATCCAGAGCGAGGCAGATGGTGGACCTGCTGGGTGTCTCCAACGCCGCAGATGTGGCTGCTCTGACCGAGCGAGACATACAGAAATTGTCCGACCTGCGTGGATGGAGTCCCCAACTGGTGGACGGAGTGGTCACAACAGCTGGTCGCGCCGTTAGGCGGGGTTCGCGATAGAGACCCTTCTTCAACGGGAGGCCATCGCAGCGCATGGACCAATCCTCGTCAATACCATGGTTCCCAGCTTGGGGCATCGGCTTCGAAGAAGTGATGGTTGAACCGAACGAGGTGGTTGCGCTGTTTAGAGAATGGAGGCCTAGTGAGAGATGGCTGCTTCTGGCCTACGACGCCGCTTGCAGCGAGGTTCGACTGTGGGCGGCTTGGACAGCCCTCAGGAGACTGGAGGAGTCGGGTCGCATGGTGGCAAGGACCTGCGATGCAGAGTTCCTAAGGCTAATCTCAGGCACGCATCAACTCAGTTCCGCCTTCGAGCGTGCCGGCATCAGCATCGGCGACCAGTCGGCTTGGATAATCCACCTGCCGGAAACAGTGATCGGAGAGGAGTTCGGCCAAATGAAGGTTTCACGCACTAGCTATCTGGACAACGAGATCGAAGCAACTAGGCTGATAGAGCACCTTGGAGCGAGGCTGCTTGCCTACAGGCCTGTTCCAAGCGAAGCCGGCTTACTGAGACTAGGTGTCATCGAGAGTGGGGACTCAATAGAGGATGTGAGGAGAGAAGATGCCTTCCTTCTCCACACCGCTCTCGCTGATATGTAGACGATTGACCCCTGTGGGGTCAAACTCATAGGTTAGATGCCCGAGGGTTCTTCGGAGAAAATGGCGAAATTTCACGGATTCAGGCACTGCGTCACCTGCAAGGTGAACTGCACTCCGGGTAATTTCGTGGACTTCGAAAGCAAGAGGTACTGCACAGCATGCTGGATTGAGGAGAACAACCCTGAGCATCCCGAACTTGAGCTAATCAGACAGCAGGTCATCGACATGGCAGAGGAGTGGAAGTGTGCCAAGTGGAGTCGCCAAGAGGGGCCTCTGCCAGATGGCCCGAGACCGGCTCGCAAGTGAGGTGATAGTTTGGGTTCTGGATTCATCACTGAGGATTTCGATGCTGCTCAGTGGGAGAACATTGAGCCCTATGCCCACGACCTCTTGAATCGCGAGTTGAACTGCTCGGGCTGTCTCGAAACTCTGATCAAAGACTGTTCGACCCTTGCCGAGCACATCTCTGAGGCGGGGACGCTTCTGAGCATTGCTATGACATGCGACACCGAGAGCGAGGCCAAGCGTCAAGCCTACCTAGACTTCATTGAGAACGCCCAGCCCAAGTTGTCGGAGTTCGGTGACGCCTTCAACCGCAGGCTTGCTGATCACTCCGCAGTCGGCGATCTGCCGCCTCGCTACGACTTGATGATTAAGTGCATCCGGACCGATATCGAGACCTTTCGAGAAGAAAACATCCCCCTGCAGATTGAAGAGGCCAAACTGGAGACGGAGCACAGCACCATCACCGGAGCCATGACCGTGGAGTTCGAGGGTGAGGAGAAGACATTTCCACAGATGGCCCTCTACTTCGAGAGTACTGATCGCAGTATCAGGGAGGCTGCTTGGAGGGCGGTCGTGGAGAGGATGAGTCAGGACACAGAGAGACTGTCCGAGATTTACGACAAACTGATTCGAATCCGGCATCAGATAGCGGTAAACGCTGGATTCGATGACTACCGGTCCTACATCTTCGAGGCCAAGCATCGCTACGACTACTCTATGGAGGACTGTCTCGAGTTCCACGACTCAATCGAGCGCGTCTGCGTGCCGATGATGCACGAAATCCAAGGGCTTAGGCGTGAGGCTCTCAGAGTTGCCACGTTACGACCGTGGGACGTCAGCGAAAAGAGCGGTGGTGGAGTGGACATCCACGGAAGGCCGCCGCTGAGGCCCTTCGAGGATGTCGAGGGGCTAATCACAGGCTGCTCGAATGTCTTCCACGACATGTCACCCGAGCTGGGGGGCATGTTCGACATGCTGAGAGAGAGGGAATCTCTCGACCTTGAGAGCAGGAAGGGCAAGGCACCGGGCGGCTACCAGGCCAATCTTGAGAAGACTCGGATACCGTTCATCTTCATGAACGCGGCTGGCACTCACGACAACCTGTCTACGATGTTGCACGAAGCCGGACACGCGTTCCACTCGTGCTACAGCTCCGACTTGGAGCTCATAGGGGAGCGTAACCCGCCTCTCGAGTTCGCAGAGGTAGCCTCGATGTCTATGGAGCTGATGAGTCACCCCCAATGGAGTGTGTTTTACAGTGACGAGGAGGCTCGTAGAGCGAAGCTCGATGATCTCGAAAAAATCGTCTGCTTTTTGCCGTGGATGGCTACTATAGATGCCTTCCAGCACTGGGTCTACGCCAATCCCGAACATACTCGTGAAGACCGATCTGAACACTGGCTGGAGTTGAGGAGAAGATTTGGTCCGAAGACCGATTGGAGTGGTTTTGAGGAACTGAAAGAGACCTCCTGGCAGGGTCAACTTCATCTGTTCCAAGTTCCTTTCTACTACATCGAGTACGGAATAGCGCAACTCGGAGCGCTGCAAATGTGGCATTACCACAGAAGAGACGCGGCGGACGGCCTCGCCCGCTACGCACGGGCTATGAGGCTGGGCAACACTAAGCCGCTCCCAGAACTGTTCAGAGCCGCCGGACTCGACCTTGGTTTTGACGAGGAGCACGTTGCATCGCTGATTGGCGAGTTGAGCGAAGCGATGGCAGAGATTCGGGCCTGACCGGCAGTATATTGCCTCCTACGGCCTAGCGGTTTAGAGGTGGAAGGATGGAAGGTGCATCCGAGGTAAGCTACGTAGGGCGACTGAGGCAATTCAGCCGTAATGCCCGGTTGTACCTGCTGCACGTCATCGGGATGGACCTGATTCACGGGGCTTGGGAGGTCCTGTTCAACCTCTACCTGCTGGCTGTAGGCTTCGATGTCAAGTTCGTTGGTATCAGAATCGCCGTTCTGGGCATAGCGGGTTCACTGGCCTCGATTCCAGCGGGCAAGTTGGCCGATCGCATTGACCGCAAATGGGGATTCATCATCGGCGATGGAGGAGGGGCCGTGTGCGCGCTGATACTCATTATGTCCACCAATGCGAACACAATCCTAGCGTTCTCGGCCGTCTCAGCCTGCTTCAGCGCGCTGCACCATGTCACTGAGTCTCCGTTCATGGCGGAGAACTCCGAGCCAGATGAGAGAATCCACCTATTCAGCGTCGAGACAGGATTGGCCACTCTCGCAGCGATGGTAGGGGCACTAATCGCGGGGTTCCTGCCCCAGTACCTCATCGCCTCAGAGGGACTGTCTCTTGTCGAGGCCTACAGGTGGGCGGTCCACATCGGAATAGCGTGGTGGTTCCTATCTCTGATACCAGCTATCATGCTCAAGCGGCATGTCTCGGAAGAGGTAGCCAAAGCGAGAGCGGAGGTCGCGCACGATGAGCACAGCGGCTGGTTCTCGGCTCTCAGTAACCCGAAAACAGTGTACCGATTCGTGGCTATAGGAGCTCTGCTATCGCTGGGAGGGGGTTTCGTTCTCAGGCTCGCGAACGTGTTCTTCCACTACGACCTGCACGCTCACGAGCACCAGATCGGGATGGTCTTTGCAACCGGCTCGTTCTTCCTCGCCATAGGAGCGTTCTCTGTTCCCTTGGTGGTCGAGCGGCTGGGAGAGGTCGCTACCATCGTGTGGACGAGGTTCGCAGCGATTCCTTTCATCCTCCTCATAGGCTTCGCGCCGGAGCTAGCCTCACCCGAGACCGTGGTTTCCTTAGCTGGTCTCGCATGGGTCCTGAGGACAACCCTGTTCAATATGTCAGGCCCAGCATTCGAGGCATTCAGTATGGGTCAGCTGCATCCAACAGAGCGGGCCACATACATCGGCATATCGCGCTTGTTTGGAAGTGCGATGGCCGCAGTGGGCGGATATCTGGGGGCGGTCCTGATGAGCGGGGGTGACTTCCGCACCCCATTCATCGTGATGGCAGTGCTGTACGCGATATCCACTGCCCTGTTCATGCAGTGGTTCAGGGGCACCCCTGGTCTTTCGGACTCGAGGAGCCTACGGGAATCAGTCCCGTAGGCCCTCGGATGTCACGGTAAAGACCGCTTCACCATCAGGCAGGTTAGGACTGTCGACGAGGCGGGCTATGCGTCGGCCCCCCTTCGACTTCCTGAGGTACAAGCGGAATGTGCTGGCGTGTGCTACGATGTGCCCTCCAATGGCTCTCGTCGGATCTCCCCACATCGCATCGGGCTTCGACATGACCTGATTGGTCACTAGAATCAGAGCATTCTGGACGTCTGCAACTTGCTTGAGCTCCTTCAGGTGACGATTGAGCTTCTGCTGCCTAGGGGCCAGCATGCCGCGCCCGATGTACTCGGCACGAAAATGACTGGTCAACGAGTCGACGATGATTAACTTGACATCGATGTTCTTTGACATCCTCTTGATCTCATCCACTAGGAGCATCTGGTGGGCTGAGTTGTAAGCCCGGGCGACGTGAATTCTGTCAAGGGCATCCTGTGGATCTATGCCAACAGCTTCGGCCATCTGCGTTATCCGCTCGGGCCTAAAAGTGTCCTCAGTATCGATGTAGAAGACCTCGCCGTCGAATCCTCCCTGATCTAAGGGCAGGATCGTATTGACTGCGAGCTGGTGCCCAATCTGAGTCTTACCACTGCCGAACTCGCCGTAGACCTCTACGATAGCCTGGGTCTCGAAGCCACCACCGAGTAGCTCATCCAATGCCGAGGTTCCCGATGTGAGCTTCTGCACCTGTCGGCGGCGGTCTAGAAGTGCTGTGCCACTGATGAAGCCGCCTATGTTGGCCATCTTCTTCGCGCCAGAGATGATTTTGGCCGCTACGGCCTCGCCCAGTTCGGCCTGCTCGGCCAGCTCATTCGGACTCAACACCGCTATGGAGAGCAATTCGTCGAAGCCTGCTTCGCGCAACTTCTCCGCTGTCGCGGGGCCGACCCCTGGAAGGTCATCTACGGTACTCTCAGGCTCGTCCACATCAATCACTATCTTGCTTTCTTCAACCTTCTCACTTGCTGTTTTCTTGACCATCTCTCTCACCTTATTACGACCTCTATCGGGGTTCGATAGTATTTGAACAAACGATTGACCCCTGCCGGCGGTTGAAAGTGCTTCACCTCGTCGTTTGCCCTCAGTACAACGATTTTCACTTTCAGTTATGTTTCGCCTATGGTAGCGGGTGGTAGATTTGAACTACCGGTCTCCGGGTTATGAGCCCGACGAGATAACCTGGCTACTCCAACCCGCTATGTCCTTGGGTCTACGGTTGGTTATATGAACAGCACCTTAGACGGAAGGAAGGCATGAATGCGTACGCGAACAGTCAAGGGACTTCTCGCACCGCAGCCTTTCAGGTGAGAGAGTGGTTGGCGGCCTTCTGATTCGAAATTCGGCAATGGTCATCGACGGAGACATCGTTCAAGGGGACCTGCGAGTAGTTGCTGGAAAGATCGCCTCGGTCGCCCCAGGAGGGGGCCTAGATCCGCTTGACGGCGAGACCATGATTGATGGCGAGGGTTTGCACCTGCTTCCGGGTGCAATCGATCCTCAGGTGCATTTCCGTGAGCCCGGCCAATCCGAGAAGGAAGACATCGGTAGCGGTAGCAGGGCTGCGGCTGCCGGTGGAGTCACTGCCTTCCTAGACATGCCGAACAACGTCCCCGCCGCTACTACCATGGAAGCTATGCAGGCCAAGCTAGACTCGGCGGCTCACAGCGCGGTGACTCATCACGGCTTCTTCATCGGTGCCACCCCGAACAATGTTGTTGATCTACAGCAGGCCGTGGGCACCCCTGACGCTCCATCGCCTACAACTGGAATCTGTGGCATCAAGGTGTTCATGGGTAGCAGCACAGGGGACCTGTTGGTGCACCAGCAGCAGCACCTCGAAGACATTTTTGCGGGCACCGCGGGCATCATCGCAGTTCACGCTGAGGACGAGGATAGACTGAACGCGCGCAAGCCCGAGTTCGCTCACAGAACCGATGTCGCCGCGCACGCCGAGTGGCGGGACAGCGAGACCGCTCTCATCGCCACCCAGAGAGCAGCGGCGCTGGCGGAGTCGCACGGACACAGACTGCATGTCCTACACCTGACCAGCGCTCTCGAAGCCGACTGGTTGGCTAGCAACAAGAGCGCCCTAATCACCACGGAAGTCTGCCCGCAGCACCTCACTTTCGACGACAGTGACGTGGCTGAGCGCGGCACTAGGCTGGTGATGAATCCGCCAATCCGATACGCCGAGGACCGCGAGACGCTGTGGCGGCGTCTGAGGGACGGTACCATCGACTGCATTGCCACCGACCACGCCCCGCACACGCTTGAGAACAAGAAACTTGGATTCCCGCAAGCACACTCGGGGATGCCTGGTGTGGAAACTTCACTGCCACTGATGCTGACGCACGCGGCTGACGGCAAATGCAGTGTGACCGACGTGGTCAGCTGGATGTGCGAGGGGCCTGCCCGGGTCTACGGCATGACCGGCAAGGGCAGACTGGCCGAGGGCATGGACGCCGACCTCGTCCTCGTCGATATGGAATCTCGCAGGAAGGTCCACGACACGGACACCTGGACCCGTGTCGGTTGGACAGCACTCGATGGGATGGCACTGACAGGATGGCCGATGCTCACCATCGTCGACGGGGTGGTGGTGCATTCGCGTGATGCGGGTGGTACACTGCGCGGCAACACTGTGACTACGCCCGGATCTACCGGGCGCGCTCTCGAGTTCTCCTGATTAGCCCTCGAGAGTTGCGGAGTTCTCGTCATCCTCTCGATCCTCGCCGTCAGACGAGGTGGTGTCCGGGTCAGTGGTCTCGCCTCCATCGTCGTCGTAGTAGATCTCGGGCGCATCGTATCCAGGAATCTCTATCTCGACCATGAGTTCGAGGTCGTCGGTCCGGTGGACCGAGGCGCCGGCGGTGGAAAATGCGTAGATGTAGTCGCCCATGAATATCGAACGGCGGATGCTAGTCGAACCTCCCCACCAGCCTGACAGACCATCCTCGTTGTAGAACTCGGAGTGGTTGACCATTCCGTGGGTGCTGAGCGTACCGCTCTCGACGTCTACGTCAATGAGCTCAAGGGTGGAAACAAACTCGTAGCCGGAGTAGGTGTAGGTGCGCCCGTCAATGGTGACCTCGTCCCAGGTGTAACGGTAGGTGGACAGTGGTATTGCGAGCAGTTGCTCGGGCGCCCAGTAGGTGAATGCCTTGTGCTCGTAGGTGGCCTCGGAGAATGACCACGACCAGCCGCAACCCCACTCGTCGCAGCCCTCGTCCTCGTAGGCCGGAGACAGTGGCAGTGAGTCAGCGAGCACCGGGTTAGTAGGGTCGCTGACATCGAATAGAGAGACCTGGGTGATGGACCAGTCGAGTCCTTCGCCGTCGGGCCCGGGTCCGATGCCGATGGTCAGCAGAGTGTTAGCATCGACCGGGTGGATATAGGTCGAGACGCCTGGGACCTCGAGCTCGCCGAGTATCTTCGGGTCGGTCGGATTGGTGAGATCGATGACCCAGAGAGGATCCATGTTGCGGAAGGTGACTAGGTATGCGCGGTCGCCCACGAAGCGTGCGCTCCAGATACGTTCGCCTTCGGCGATGTCGCCGACGTGGCCGATTTGTACCAGCTCGGTGGAGTCGTCCTCACATCCCTCGGGAATCATGCACTCCATCGCGAATAGAGTGAATACATTGTTTGTGGGACCTGTCCACTCTTCGTCCTCAAGCCACCAGCGGCCCCATGCGTCCTCGGTGGTAGCGACGCGGATGACCCCGTTGTGCTCCGAGAGTGAGAATTGGTCCTGCACCGTACCGTCTACCCTGCCAGAAGCGACGTAGGTCGTCTCTGAGGGATCGCTGATGTCGAAGACGTGAATGTTAGTGGCGTCATCCCAGCCGGAGTTACGCCAGAACCACCACCAGTCGTTGGCGGGCTCTGCTAACACCATGACATCCTGAGAGGCGTACACATGCGCCCATGAGGAGGTGATGTGATCGACTTCCATTTCAGAATCATCGCCGAGCATCTGGATCGTCATGATGGTCGTGAAGCCACGGCCGGCGCTGTCGGCGCTGGCCGAGTACTCACTACAGTCTCCCGAGCTTATCGGGTGTTGGAACAGGCCCTCCTCACCAATCTCGTAGATGTGCGGGGCGAAATCGTCGAGGGTCAGGTCGTCGATGATGGCCTGATTGGCGGCGATGGTCTCTTCCATACTCTCGTTCCAGATCTCCATCCTCGCCTCGTCGCTGTCTGACTCCCAGTAGGTTTCAGGCAGGTAGACCCATGTGCGCATGCCCTCGATGTAGGTCCACAGGTGGGTTACCGAGCGCATGGTTCCGTTGACCAGTCTAGCAGTGTGGTAGTTACCCTCGATATAGATCTCGCGCTCGACCTCTGGAGCAGTTCCGTCGGAGACGTTGATGACGGTGTACTTCACGAGATTTTGTACGCGGGTGTAGGTGTAGGAGTACTTCTCCTCTCCAGGGTAGCTGACGGTGACTTCTTCCGACATCAGTTCCCTCAGCGGGTCATCGACTGGAAGGTTCCAGTAGTATATCGAGGAGGCGATGACGAGTCTGTCGCCATCAAGCATCATCTGCATCGGATAGCCCTGCACGCTCATGTTGGACTCGAGCGTCAGTTCGCCGAACTCGGGGACACCCATAATCACCAGCAAGTTGCCGTTGAGCATGTAGATGTGGTAGCCGTCGGTCTTCAGGAAGTCGGCCTCGTCGACGCCATCCTCCTGGTTGTTGGTCTCGGAGTACTCACCTTCGCGGCTAGTGTCGTCGGTGTTTGACCCGAAATCAGCCGATCCAGCTTCGGCGGTCATGGGCGCGCCGTCCATCTCCACCATCACATCATCTTCCATCCAGCCGCCGCGCCAGACGGGGGCAGCCCAGTGCCAGTACGCCTGCTGGTCCAGTGCGACCAGCATCTCGTTGTAAATCGAGTCCTGAAGATTCGTCAGCAGGAGTTCGCACTCGTCATAGATGTCAAGCACCGGCGAGGTGCGCTCACGGATAGGTAGATCGAGCCGAGGGTACTCGCCCTCAAGCCAGTCGAGGATTGGATCGATGATATCGTCGTCGATGTCATCGAGGTCATCTATAGCACCCAGGCAACCTGAGTTCAGCATCATCAGCAGTACCAGAATTGCAGCCCGCGGACTTCGCTTCATGTTGATGGCCAATGGTTTGGAGGATATCAAGCGGTTGGTTAGATGGTTGGACATTTTCTACTCAGACTGTCGGCCCTATGGGTTGGAACGGAGGGAAAGGGGTGTTACGCGACCTCGGGGCGGGGATCGGCTCCTCGGGATCCTCCTCCGCTAGGGTAAGGGCGTTCGTCGTTCCTACATCTCCTTCCTCGGAACCGGAGACTAGGGCTTGCGTGCCGCTCATGAAAATCAGGGCGGCGATGTGTAGGTCCAGGTTTCGGTCCATCAAGCAGCAATCATCGGCATATCCATGATAAGCGACTTGGGCCCTTGAGTCACCCCTGCATCAGACCCAAAAGAAAGATACCTGACAACTCCGGAGATAAGCCATGGAGTCTCCCCCCGACCTCTCGGACGGCCGGATAGGTATCATCGAATATCCATCTGCAAGTCCCTTCGAGATTCATCACATCCTGTGCAAGATGGACTCGACTCCCCAACATCCAGTGTTCGGCTCCCTCCTGATGCCAGAGCACCCCGCCAGTGACCCCATGCCGTGCGTGGTCGCCGTGCACGGGAGTCTGAACTGGCGGGGCCACCACCACGAGCACATAGTGGGCTGGCTAGAGGCTGGATTCGCGGTCTTCAGGGTGCACAGCTTCGACTCGCGGCTCATCGAATCCACAGTCGAGGATCAGATGAGTGTGACATACGCCATGATGCTGACCGATGTATACCAGGCCCTCAGGATGCTGAGTACCCATCCTGCGATAGATGCTGCCCGAATTGGCATAGCTGGTTGGAGTCTAGGAGGCACGGTCGCCCTCTACTCCTCTTGGGAACCTCTGGCAGAGGCGCTGGCGCCTGACGGCGAGCGCTTTGCTGCCCATCTCTCTCTCTATCCAGCGGCCCATCTAAGAATGGATGACCAGCGCTGGTCGAAGAGTCCAATCTTGGTATTGCACGGCGATGAGGACGATTGGGTGCCTCTGAGTCTTGTCGAGAGTCTGGTAGATGATATCACACCGCACGGTGCGAACATCGAGGTTCACGTCTACGAGGGCGCGCAGCACTCGTTCGACTCGATCGAGTCCCTGAGCTTCGACCCCAAGGCCATCAGGCTTGACAGTCACAGGACCATCCGCATCGATATGCAGGGTGATATGTCGGCGGAGATTATGCCTGGTATCGTCATTCCACTCAACGAACCCGAAGAGCGTTTGGCGGCCTTCGCAGCCGTCCCCAACCTGGGGGTCCACAAGGGAGGTCAGTGGTCGGCGCGAAGGCACGCGCTTGGTTGCAGCACTGAGTTCTTCCAGAGAAGTCTCAGCGTATAGTGGCGGCTAGCTGCCTAACTGGTAGTGGAATGTTTTCTGAGCCGTTGATGTTGGCTCCCTATGAT
>Ga0257112_10000065_pt1 | contig 41360 bp, 33 predicted proteins | sample LP_taG_5_FD_191565 | JGI IMG/M metagenome (GOLD analysis project Ga0257112, IMG submission 191565) | Marine microbial communities from Northeast Subartic Pacific Ocean, Canada - LP_J_2015_P26_1000m | ecosystem: Environmental > Aquatic > Marine > Oceanic | place: Canada: Northeast Subartic...
CTGACAGAGACGAACCGACACCGATAACAATCCTCCCTCCAAACAGTTCGTTGGTTGCGATAGCAACAGGTACTTTGACGACCTGTGCATTACTCGATAACGGTAGCGTAGCTTGTTGGGGCAAAAACGACGTTGGCCAATTTGGAGACGGAACTACCACATCATCTACCTCTCTCAAGTATGCCTCACTACCACCAGGTCGAACCGCGATATCGATTGATTTGGGAAAGTATCACGCCTGTTCAATTCTAGATGACAACAGCAGCGTATGTTGGGGGAACAACACCGATGGACAAATCGGCGACGGGACTACCATTACCCGACTCACACCAACATATGTGACCTTCCCCGGAGGTCATTTCTCGACTATCTCTACGGGCCGATTGCACACCTGCGGTATCGCATCCAATGCATCATTATATTGCTGGGGTTTTCACGAGGACGGCCAACTTGGGTTGGGCACCTCTGACGGTGTGAATATCCAAGACAGCGACATCCCCGCGTATGTTGACCTAGGGCATTCCTCCCCGAACTCGACGGCTATTGCATCCGCCTCCTTAGGCGAGAGAGACCATGACAACGACGGCACTGTCTCAATATTCGATTCAACTCCCTGGGTTGCTGAATCATGCTCTCCGGGTCAGTATCTGTTCGGTCTGCAGTGTATTGACGCCTCCCCGGGGTACTACATACCTTACCACGGGATGACCGAGCAATTCGAATGCTACCCTGGAACCTACCAACCATATGCCGGGCAGAGCTCTTGCATAGACACCTCCCCCGGTTACTTCACCGACGTCAATGGCTCGATTAACCAGAGCCCATGCTTTGCAGGGACCTACCAGCCGGCCGATGGCCAAACTTCGTGTATTGATGTCGATCGGGGCAATTACAGCGATGCAGGATTAGCCTACCAGATACCCTGCGCACCGGGAACCTACCAACCCGATCTCGGACAACCGTCTTGCCTAGATGCGGATCCAGGGAACTACGTCTCCGAGTCTCAGCAATTCGACCAGACCAAATGCTCGCCCGGCACCTACCAGCCTGTGGCCGGTCAGTCCAGCTGTTTCTCAGCATCGGAAGGGCATTACGCGCCAGGCTTCGGCTCTCCGGATCAGTTAGCATGTGAGCCTGGGACCTACTCACCATCGTCTGGCTTAGACTCGTGCCATCCTGCCGACCCCGGGTACTACGTCACTGGCAGTGGAGCCATAGATCAGATGGCCTGTCCGGCTGGTTCGCATCAACCGACTCCCGCATCGACTGGTTGCTCTCTGGTCGATCCAGGACACTACTCACCTGAGTCTGGGACAGGATTCCAGATACCTTGCCCAGCGGGCAACTATCAACCCAACACGGGCTCAGAGGATTGTATCGAAGTCGATCCAGGGCACTACGCACCAGGCCCTGCCGCGACTTCACAAACCGAGTGTGATGCTGGCAGTTATGCACCCGATAGCGGGTTGGGGGGATGCCTGTTGGCTGACCCGGGTCACCACGTCTCTGATGCAGGCTCAGACTCACAGTCTGCATGTTCTGTCGGATATCATCAGCCGAATTCGGGCGCTCCGGAATGCTTGGCCAATGAGATAGGACATTACACGGATGAGAGTGGAACCGCAGAACAGATACCTTGCTCTCTCGGGACCTACCAGTCGATGATAGGTGCGACATCCTGTTCGGAGGCCGACTACGGTTTCCACGTTCCCAACTTGGGTTCCGCGGGCCAGGAGCCCTGTCTGTTAGGCACCTATCAGTCATCCACTGGACAATCGGACTGCACCGACGCCGAGCCGGGACATTACGTTGACATCCGCGAGGCTTCAGTGTCCACCGCTTGCGGGCGCGGATACTACCAGCCTGAGAAGGGGCAGTCGGAATGCATAGACGCAGACCCTGGCAACCATGTCCCGTCAACTGGTTCTCCAACTCAGACACCCTGCGAGCGAGGCACCTTCCAAGAAATGGGGGCACAGGCAGAGTGTACCAACTCCCAACCCGGATACTATGTATCAACCAGTGGGGCTGAGTTCCAAACGTCCTGCAATGCAGGCACGTATCAGGACGCTGTGGGTAAGATGAGTTGTAAGGAGGCAGACGTCGACCACTTCGTTGCTGCATCCGCAGCTACCAATCAGGAGATGTGCAAGGACGGCTCAACGCAGCCTGAGAGGGGGCAGTCGAGCTGCACCGAGATTGATACCTCCCCTGTTTTCGCGATGGGCGCGGCAGCCGCAGCAGCACTAATCGTACTCATACTAGTTTACACTCAGTCGCAGAAAAAGGAGGCACCAAAGAGCCGTAAGAAAATAGACACTGATCTCGGTCATTTGGGTGATCAGAAGAGAAAGCCGCGCAAGAAACGGTCACCCGAGGGCAGGCGGCGCAAGCGCGGGAAGCGACCCCCTGAGGGCAAGCGCAAGAAGCGTCCTCCCAACGAGGATTGATGGCCTAGCGCACTTGATATGTCAGAGGGGCTCCGCGATGTTCCGTGAAGAACTACCCGAGCGACCGAGTCGACCTGCGCAGTGACACAGTCACACAGCCTACGCCCTCGATGCGTGCGGCGATGGCAGCAGCGGTAGTTGGGGACGATGTCCTAGGCGACGACCCCACAGTGATAGAGCTGCAGAACCGCATTGCAGAGATGCTCGGGAAAGAGGCCGCGCTGTTCGTTCCCTCAGGGACTATGTCTAATGCAGTAGCAATCAAATCGCAGACCAAGCCCGGCGACGAGATTGTCACCCATTGCAAGAGCCATATCTACATGTACGAGGCAGGTGGTTACGCAGTGCTAGCAGGATGCTCAATATCCTTGGTTGAAGGAGAGAGAGGGCAAATGTCTCCTGAGAATGTTCAGAGGGCTATTCGAAAGGTAGCCGGAAGCGATTCACATTATCCAGAATGCACTCTGATTTGTGTCGAGAACACAGCAAATGTAGGAGGCGGGTCAATCTACGATCAGGAGACTTTGGACGCAATCTGTGAAGTCGCACATAGGAACGACTGCCGTGCCCACATGGATGGTGCACGGATGTTCAATGCAGTCGTTGCCAGTGGTACCGATCCAGCAAGGATGGTTAGAGACTTCGATACTATCTCGATATGTTTGTCGAAGGGCCTTGGTGCACCCATCGGCTCCGTTCTTGTAGGGGATGCCGCTACCATTGCCGAGGCTCACAGATGGCGCAAGATGTTCGGTGGAGGGATGAGGCAGTCAGGGATACTCGCAGCTGCTGGATTGTATGCCTTGGAGAACAACATCGATAGGCTCGGAGAGGACCATGCCCGAGCCCGACACCTCGCCGAGGCGGTGGACGCCATGGAGGCGTATTCGATTGATCTCGGAGCAGTGCAGTCAAACATGGTATACATCAATTGTAAGAAGGACGGAGCGAAGACTCTGGTCAATAGCCTAGCCGAACGGGGCGTCGATGTCCTAGATCTAGAACAGGGTGTCGATTACGGCGATATATCTACTGTCAGGGCGGTAGTGCATCTGCACATCACCGATGAGGACATCGATCGGGTCATCGCTGCTTTCGATGCTGCTCAATGACCCGGAAGCATTCAATATCCCAATGTATAGGGACTAATGTGAGAGCAACACCGATTATCTTGGTCGTACTACTCCTAACGGCCTCGACCCAAGTCATTGCCACCAGTGAGCAAAGCTCGATGTGGAACGATGCAAGAATCGGAGTTACCGGAGGAGTCCTCGGTGCTCTAGAGATATCTCTGACCAACGAGACGACAGACAGTGAAATCGTACTCAACTACTCTGAGATGACTCCGGTCGTCGAGGTCTACACCGCCACCTGGTGTTTCAACTGCGTGACTACGGAACAGGCTCTCGATGAGACCATAGGAGATTCCGATGTCATGCGCATTCACTATCACAGGCACAGGTCTGAACCAGAGGATCCCTTTGGCAACAATGCCACAGAGTATCGTTGGGAGTCTACCTACGGCGACGCCTCGACTGCATTTGGGGGAGCGTCCAGACTTGCTCCGACCACGGTGTTCGATGGGGAGAGGATGCATATGGGGACACGGCCGAGTTCGAGCAGTCTCACGAACGACTACTCCACATCATTGGCCACCGGATCTTCTTGGAACTTCATAGGGACCGCTCGGATGTCTGTTTCTGCTACCGAATCAGGTGAGATGCAGTTCTCATGGAACATCACTGATCTGCGCGTCGACTACGATGATGACTACTGGACCTTCGCTCTGACACCATGGCTTCTTTTTGTCGAGGATAGTGCCAGTTTCCCGGACGGCTCGAATGGTGTCGGGGACTACCTGCACGTGCTGCATGATGCCATTGAGTTGGATGGATTGGAAGGCTCCATGACTGTAGAAGCCCCACCTGCATGGGATGATGACGATGTCTCAGCTGTGCTGTTAATAGATTGGTCAAAGAGAGGATCTCCGGATTGTTGCAGCCCTCCTATTCTACCGGGACCGGGGTTGGTAGCCGTACTGCTGTGTTTTCTTGTGGCTTCTCTGCCGTCACGCAGAGAGCGCTGATATCTTAGATTAGGTATCCGACCCTGAGGTGGGTTGAATAACCCCACCCCACCATTGTGTATGCTCGGTGATGCTATGTCCTCGGAAACCCTCGTTCAAGTGACTTGTGAGGAGGTACCCAGAGGCAACATCCCGGTATGGCTCACAGAGCATATTTTGAGACAGTCTCTGGGTCCTACGGGATCCGAGTCAGACCTCTCGGGAAGAGTTCTGGTCGTCTACCCTACTGAGGAATCCAGAAAGCAGGCGCTTGCTGGAATGCCGAGCAATCAGGCGATTGACAGCACACTCCACCATACCATCGACTCGCTGAAGTCCTCACTGGTAGCGGATCTGAGGATGCCGAGGGTTCTGAGTACTGAGGGCGGCTTTGAACTGGTGCTGCATGAGGCCTGCCGTCGCGAGGCGGCAAGGCTAGCATTCCCGATAATCAATCCGCTGCCGGAGATGAGATGGGGCAGAGGAAAGACCGCAGCTCTGGCCGGGCTGCACTCATACCTGTCGCGCGAGTCAGCCGCTTCTGCTTGGGACGGCCCGGGAATCACTTCCTTCAGGACCATCATCAAGAAACTCGAGAAGCGATTAGGAGGAACTCACCCCGATATGGTGGCTTCCCGCATTATCAATGGTCTGTACCGAGGGGGAAAGCCATTCTCACTCCTCGATGTGGATGGCATAATCATGCTCGACCATCCTCCAGGGGTGCCCCGCTCACACGTCGAGATAATGCTCGCAGTTTCGAGGCACTGCCCCATCCACCAACTGGCTCATCCTGGTAACTTCAGGCTCGGACATCACGGCATGCTCCTGCTTGACCAACATCCAATCAAGACCCAATCGGACCTTCCTCCATGGGTGCCACCGCACCGGCCAGAATCAACGGACCCAAAGCCGTCTGTTGAGCGCGTGCTGCTACAGAGAGAGGAACACTCCTTTGAGGCTGCAATCGGCTTGTCGCGAGAACGCCTCGAGTCAAGCACCTCGTCTCAACTCATCATCGTGGATCCGGCGCTGGAGTCTAACCTGCCGCGATGGGAGAGGGGTTTGAAGGCACTCGGGGTACCACTGTCCCCTTCGCGCCAACCGGCCCACACTCATTCTCTGGGTCACTGGTTGGTTGCTCTGGCAACCCTGCCCCACGGTCCTGATGCATTCTCCCTCGAGTCCCTGAGGTCACTGGCACTGCAAGTGACACTCAAGCCATTCGAAGCTCAAAATACTCATCCTACGGAGGATAAGATCAGTCCGCGTGCTGACCCGGACATGCTGACAGAACTGGCTCGGGGTGAGCACGTTCTAGGTGGCCCCGGAGCTCTCGCTAGATGGCTGCAGACGACAGCGAGACCACCGATATCGGAGCGAGACCACCTCAGAAAAGAATCGACACAGTGGTGGCTTTTGTGCGTTGCCGACTCTCTGAGGCCGTTGCTTAGGGGGGAGGACCGCACTGCCCTCGATGAGGCCAGCAGGGTGGGTTGCCACACGGGGCAAGAACTCCCTGCGATTGAGTCTTCAGCCAGCGGTGATGACTGGCTACTCTCCATCCTCGAAATGATCGACCTAGAGTCCGCGATGGAAATGTGCGATGGTGAGGGGCCAACTCCGGCAGCGGTAGCCCAAGCCGTAGTCAAGGATCTTCAGGCGCTCAGGTCGATGCAGTCCAGTTTAGGTCACAGCGCACCGGAGATGGGTCCGGACTGGGTCGATGAGTTCACTTCCCTCGTCCGCTCCTCGAGCATCCAAAGCGGTTCTTCGTTAGCCTATGGTAGAGTTAGGATGCTCACTCCAGCCGCCGCTCTCGGATGCTCAGCCGATATCATCATCTTAGCCAACCTATCGAGCTCCTCGTGGGACCTCAGGACCCCGAAGATGGCCTTCCTCGGCGACGAGGAGCGTCATTCGCTGGACCTGCTCCGACCAGACGGTCCAATCAGGGACGCGAGACACCAGCTCGAGCACCTTCTCGCTGCAGCTCCCGAGGTTCTTATCCTCGATCCGAGCATCGACAATGCATCCCCTCCAGCCGCCCCTATCCGAGAGTGGGCAGCAACCCACGATCCCGATGGCTACGTCGAGGTGATGCACACCGCGCCCGAGCGACCGGTCAGCCCACGTGGTTTCAGGCAGTCCGACGGGGTCTCTCTCAGGGACATGCTCCCATCGGCCCGAGCACCGCTCAACCCCCGTGCCATATCGATATCGATGGATTCGGAGTTGCAGCACGATCGCGAGAGACGGCAACCGAGCCACGCCGATGATGACGGCTACCTAGCACAGGATTCAGCTCAGCACCTGTTCTCCATCGACAGGAAAGATCTGACTCGTCTGGTGCCGGCCGGTATCAAACCCCCTCGCTCACACGACAGGTGGCCCGTGGTTGGGGGATTCATTCCCGGAGGTAAGCGGACCCCTACCATCGACCCCCGTCCGTTCGTACCCCACGCTACCGGCACGGAAGTCAGTGATTCAAGACACGGTCACTCGACAGGAGCCGAGCAAGATGTCCCAGTCTGGTCACCGAGCAGGCTGCATTACTGGCTCAAGTGCCCGAGGATGGGCTGGTTGTCGAACGGACTCAGGGCAGAGGAGGACGAGCTGCAGGCAGAAGACCTGGATCCACGTACCCACGGTGAGTTGCTTCACAATGTCCATCACGACCTGATATGTCAGACCCTTGGGTTCGAAATCGGTACTGAGAGGCCCTTTGGAGAAGGCAGCTCCGTCAGCAGCGTCGCCCAATCCGGTATCAGCGAGAACGATATGATGCGAACAGCTCTAGAGTCCTTGGACAGCCGAGCCCCATGGTTAGACAGGACTGATGCGGTCTCGACTCACAGGTTAATGGTCCTGACTGGGATGAATAGGGAAGAGTGGAATCAGTGGCTGGCTGATCCCCGCCCTGTAATGCCATCGGGAAGGGTCGGAACCATCGTAAGGGCCGAATCAACAGTCCGTCATACTTCACCAGTATGCCTCGAATGGAGCATGGCCGATTTCGATGAAGAAGGCATCGAGATCTCGATACCCACGGATCTCACTAGAGGTGAGGAGATCCCACCGATTCGAGTCCGGGGCTACATAGACAGGGTCGACATCCTGCCGATGGATAAGTCAACCAAAGAGTGGCTAGACCTAGATGGAGACGAGAGCGTTGCTCCACTTAGGGTCCATGGTTCGGGATGGAGCCCGCGCCGCCTAGTAGCGATAAGGGATCTCAAGACCTCTGAGAGCAAGCCCGCGAAGAAACGCCATTCTGAAGGGCTGCTCGACGAACTCCAACTGGCGCTGTACGCAAGGGCGTGGGAGATTGCCCACCCCGGTGATCTGGTGGTCGCCGCCGGCATCTCCTTGTTCAGCCATCATACTGAGCATATGCTGGAACTGTCTTCACAGTACTCTGCCACCCACGAGGATCTCCTGCTCGGTACTCGCACGGACATCACCACATCTCTGCACAGATTTCCCGATGAGCCACCTTCTCCGCACAGCGACCACTTCAGGGCATGGCTCACTCAGCGCCTAACAGTGGCTCTACGTGTCGCAGCCGGTGCTGCTGCAGGCAGGGTTCACCCAACCCCCTCTCCCGGAGTATGCGGTTACTGCCCTGCGAAGAATGTCTGCGAAGTCAGGATGGAGGCTGATTTCTGATGCGTCTGAACACCGCCCAGCGTCTCGCACTCAATCTGGATGCGCACATCGTCATTGATGCCGGGGCGGGTACTGGCAAGACCAGTACGATCGTAGATCGCGTCATCGAGCATTACCTGACCGAGGACCAGAGAGCGACCCGTCTACTTCCTAAGCCTGAGCGACCATCTAAGTTGCAAGGGGGAATTATCACCGCCCCAGCGGCAGAGCGCATAGACCTCAGGGAGTGGGGCGGCCTGCTTCCTGGCGAGGTCGTGCTGCTGACCTTCACCAACCGCGCAGCTGATGAGATGAGGGACCGTTTGCGCCGAAGCATCGCCCGGCTGCAGCCTGGCCCTATCGGCGATGACGGGACTCACCGCAGCGACCCTAGAATCAGACACAAGGGATTCAGTGAACAGCTCCTGACCCTGCTCGAGGACGCGCCGATAGGAACCATCGACTCGTTCCTCAACCAACTGGTATCGCCGTACCGCGGCATACTCGGAGACGCACTAAGCCGAGACAATGTCTCGGACACCGGCAGGATTCTGTTGATGGAGTCCGCTTTGAATACCCTCTGGAGGCTGCCCAGCTCAGTCTCTCACATCGGAGAGGCGGTCGATGCAGGCATCCCGGCTGAGATTGCGCCAGATGTGCTAGCGGCCAGAGACAGGATTGCACAGTACTACTCAGGGCGTCGCTCCGCAGCTAGAATGATGCGAAGTCTAGTGAGGAAATCAGTGTTCATTGAGGAAGCAGCTCGTAAGATAATGGATGGCGACACCATCACTTCTGAGTTGCTGCACCAGCAGATTATGGCATCGGTCGATGCTAATGAGGTCACCGAGCATGCGGCTGAGGTTCGTTCAATCACACAGCGTTTCTGCAATCTGGTAAAGGAGAATTCAGCTTCCATGGCGCTCGCCGGCTGGCCGGCTGATTCCAGAATGGCCTGCTTGGACTCCCTCAGCAGTGAGGGGCCGCCTGAAGACGCATGGGGACAACTGACGTGGCTGAGTCACACTCTAGTCTGCACACTCAACTCCTCAGCCCTGATGAAGAAGAACCCGTCCTTCTTCCCTTATTTTCACCTCCCCTCTGATTCATGGGAGGCTGGCATAGAGAAGTACTCTAAGATTCCAGACGCGCGTTCCAAAGCACGCGTCAAAGATGAGATTAGGGGCATAGTAACCGATCTCAAAGCCGCGTGGTCCTCCGATCGCGGCAGACTGATGCTGCACTTCACGCGGGTTGCCATGCTGCTCAGTGACACAAATCCCCCTGCCTCTCCTGCAGATTGGACCCCTCCTCTTTCTCCTCTCCAAATTCCTCTGCCCGAGCGAATCGATGGCCTTGCTTCCAGTCACTACTTCACCCTCGATGCCGAAGTTCGCAACCTACAGGACCTGTACCTTGCTCACCGGGGCTTCCAAGGAATCATCAGGAAACTCAAGGAAAGGGACGAGGTCCACGACTTCGACGACATCCAGAGACTGGCCGGCGATCTGCTTTTGGCTAACTGCCCCTCAACGTGCAGATCGTTCTACCCCTCTTCGATGCAGGATGCACTGGACTCGTTGATGGACAGCCCATGGCGTGATGGCCACATCGATGCGGCGTTTGCAGCCCTCGAGCGATTGGAGGCCAATCCCAACAGGGCCGGAGAGGCAGCTTCGAGACTCGGCGCCATCCGCGCCGACCTCGAGAACAGACACGGTATTCTGAAGGCAATCAGGAGGCGCTATCGGGCTTTCATCATCGACGAGGCCCAGGATAACTCACCGCTGCAGTGGAGGCTGCTCTCGAGACTGTGGGGTGAGAGGCGTGTGGACGAGGGTGAGCCGAACGCCCCTGACACCCCATGGCAGCCAACGGTCTGCTACGTGGGAGACGTCAAGCAGAGCATCTACGCATTCAGGCAGGCAGAAGTCACTGGCTTCCTCGAGTTCGCAAGGCAACTGATGACGGTGAACAACCACGAACTGGCGGGTCTCCCAGAGCTAACCCGCAAGCCAACGCTCAGGAGAGACTCTCACAGTCGTGATCCGAGGAACGCACACGCTCTGACCATCGCAACAGCCACCGAGCATATGGAGCAGGGAGGAAGGGACCTAGTGGCTTGGATCCCCTTCGATGCGACCGATCGCGATCTGCCCGCACCGAGCGGGGTCGAGGTCGAGAACCGTAGAAGGGGACTGATTGCTCTGCAGGTCAACTATCGCACCAGCGGGGGGCTTCTGAGAGCGATGAACGAATGGTGGAAAGATGTCTTCTCGAACAGGCATCGACTCTTCCCTAACGGTGATTTCTATGCCACCCCTCAGACGCTGTTCGCATGCCCGGACAAGCGCGACTCCCCCGGAGCCATCGAGTGGATATGCCCATTGAGCACCGGAGAGGATTCCAACCCTCCTACTGACCTGACCACGCATTTGGATCCGTTCAGTGCAGGCAAGCCCGACTCTCTCGAGCGCCAGGCCTCGCTGATAGCCCGACGCGTTGGCAGCCTCATCGACGGCTCCCCAGTCAGAGTCAGGTCAGCAGACGGGAAGTGGCATCAGGTGGACGCCGAAGACCCTGTTCCACCCAGTGAAATTATGATACTACTTCCCACTAGGCCGAATATCAGGGACGTCGTCATTAGACATCTCCATGACCACGGGATATCGGCTCAGGCGGACCGGGAGGGGGGACTGCTGGACAGGCCGGCCGCACACGCCATTGAGGGGCTATTGCAGTTCGTCGCTAGACCTAGGTCACGCCACCACGCTGCTTGGGTTGCCCGCTCCGTCCTGATTGGCTTAGACGACGCCCAGTTGCAGAATTATATCGGGGGCGCACAACGAGGAGAAGACCTACTGTCCCGACTGGTAGGACATTGTTTGAGCGAGCCCCAACGGGCCTTGGTAGAGAGGTGGCGCCAACTGTCCGAATCAGGACGTCTAATCGATCTGCTGGACGAGACCATAGACAGGTCCGATCTACTCACTGCATACCCAGATCCCGTCTCGCGTCAGGACGTCGAACAGATCGTCGATGTTGTCAGGACACTGGGTGCCGAGGTCGGCGGCGATGCGATGGTCCTAGCGGACAGAATACGAAGTCTTAGGGAGCGCAGCTCCGACGCCCTCGAGGCCATCACCGTCCCATCAGGCGATGCTGTCAGGGTGATGACGATTCACAGCGCCAAAGGACTTGAGGCCAAGGTGGTGGTACTGGCTGATATCTTCTCCAACAGGCAGACCAACATGAGGAACGAGGACCGCAGTCGTTTGATAGTTAGCCCCGAGCTCTTCGCAGGCAATCCCAAGCCGTGGTCCAACGATTCCTCCCCTCACTCCGCGCTGTGGAACCACGTCCAGGTGCTGCACCAGGCCCGCAAGGACGCCGAGGCTCGCAGGTTGCTGTATGTAGGTGCCACACGTGCGGAGGAGAGGTTGATTGTGGTTGGCTCGAACAGAGGAACTGAGTGGGCCGAAGAAGAGGGTTTGCGGATGCCTTGGACCTACGACACGAAGATACCCCAATTGGGACAGATGTGGATCGAGTCGTTGCGTCAGGGCTCGTTGAGGCGAGAGGAAACTGCTTCACCGTGGCTAGATGAGGGTGACGACGAGGACGCCCCCGCCATCAGAACCAGAGGCCAGCGCACCTTCAATCCCGCCAGGATGTTCTCCAATGCCTCTCTTGGCGGCGATTTGACACTCCCAGGTATGCTAGTGCTCCATCACCCGGACTGTTTTGAGGACGCTAACGAATCATCAGTGCTGACGCCGCTGCAGCGTATTGAGAGGCTGGATGACGCCGCTGGATATTCGGTCGAGACAGAAGATCCCGCTCCTCCTAGGCAGGACCCGGCCCCCCGAATCAGAATTACTCCGAACAGACTCCCAGTGTTCCAAGAGTGCCAACGGCGACAGTGGTTCGAGACTAGGGGTGGCCTGAGCCCAGAGCCGATAGCCTCCGGTGGACAAGCGTATTCATCGAAAGGGATGCCAGCCAACGTTGACCCTGCGACTCTCGGTACCGTCTTCCACAGGATACTGGAGATAGGAATCGGTAACCCTGGTCTCGCCGGCGAGCCGGCGAGCTCCCCGCTCCAAGCATCATGGACGGAACACAGAGAGGACCTTCTGTCAGACCCCGAGACCCATTCTACGGTGTTCACAGAGCTTCTTCCTCCCGACGCTGACCTTCAGCGAACCCGTCTTTTGGTTGAGGGCATGGCAGAGCGTATTGGCTCCGGACCTCTGGGCAGAATGGTGCAGCGTAAATTGGTGGACGACCACAGGCTCGAGGGACTCAGAACGGAGATGCCGTTCCATATCGCCCTCGACGTCGAGACAGGAGGATCGGTCAGGCAGCGTTGGAGTCCCGAGGGACCCGAGCCTCTGGTGAATATGGATATGGCTACCATCGAGATGAGCGGAATCATCGATCTCGTGCTTTGTACTGCAACCTCAAACGGCGATTCTGCCATCCGAGCGGTCGACTTGAAAACCGAGGACGCCGGATTAATCGACAATGACTCTTCTGAGGGACTCCTCGACGCCCTCGGTTCGGAGGACTCCGGACCCGCATGTGAAGCCGAGTTCGATATACTGAACAAGCACCGCATGCAACTGGCTCTGTACTATCGAGCGTTGCAGAGCATAGAGAACGCGAGAAAAGCGGCCAACTTGAGGTGCAGGGCCGTCTTGCCCCCTGCCATACTGGTTGGAGTGACCGGCAGGATGGTCGAGTACCCCGAGGAGATGCTGAATCAAGCATTACAGGAGTTGGAAGAACTGCTCGTTAGGACCGCTGGCATGGCTCTGGCCTCGGACGCCCCGCTGTCGGATTTTGACAGACTCCCCGTGGAGTCTGCCCACATCTGTGAGAACTGCCCATTCCATCGTGGCGCACTGCCTATCTGCGGCCCTGCGGAGCAGTGAATACTCAGACGAAGACTCCATGTGCTGAGAACCTCACACAAATCCATGGAGCCAGATCTCGATGCCCTCGCCCAGCGTAGCGATGAGTTGTGGGAGGAGTCAATACTCCCGAGTTTGATGGATTTCGTGGCTATCCCTGCTCTCTCCCCGGGATTCGATCCCAATTGGGCCGAGACTGGGGATCTGGACGCCACCGTGGAGCTGTTCTGCGGCTGGCTCGACACACAGTCCATCGATGGTATGTCTTACGAGGTCCACCGCATTGGGGAGCGCAGCCCAGTTCTGTTGGTGACAATCGAGGGCACGGGTCCCGGAGAGGTCCTGTTTTACTCCCATCTCGACAAGCAGCCGGCCCGTCCGGAGCTGTGGTCAGAGGGTCTGCACCCATGGAAGGCGGTCCGACGTGAGCCTTGGCTGTTCGGCCGTGGGGCCCTTGACGATGGGTACGGTGGCTACCTGTGCGTGACCTCGGTCAGGATGCTACAGGAGCAGGGCGTTACATACCCTACCTGCCGATTTATCATCGAGACCTGTGAGGAATCTGGCTCGTACGACCTCCCTGAGTACCTTGACGCCCTGACCGACGACCTCGGCAGCCCCAATCTCATTGTCGTGCTGGATACCGGAGGCGGTGACTACGAGCACATCTGGGTGACTGATGCGCTGCGTGGACTACTGGCCGGCACCCTCTCCGTACAGGTCTCCCATGAGGGTATTCACTCCGGTCACGGAGGAGGTGTGATACCCTCTTCCTTTAGGATTGCAAGGATGTTGCTCGACAGGGTCGAGGACTCGGATACCGGCGAGGTTCTGATCCCTGGGATGCACGTACCAATCACCGAGGAGGTCAGAGCACAGTCCGATTCACTAGTCGAACTTCTAGGCGACACGGTATGGGACGATCTCCCGGTGGTCGACGGTATGCGACCCCAGACACCGGGTGCGGCAGAGATGCTACTGAACATGAACTGGAGGCCGTGCATGTCGGTAATCGGGGCCGATGGGATGCCCCCAATACAGACTGCGGGAAACGTCCTCAGAACCAACACCGACCTCAAACTCAGTTTCAGAGTCCCTCCTGGGGTTGACTCAGAGGCCTCCATCTCCGAGATTAAGAGAATCCTCGAGGATAATCCACCCTACGGCGCTAAAGTCACGTTCACACCTGATGCAGTCTCTGACGGCTTCCGCGCCCCACCCCTCTCTTCCGGTGCTAGCCAAGCCCTCTCTGAGGCCGCGAACAGCATTAGCGGGTTGCCCCCGATGACCATCTGGCTGGGGGGAACAATTCCATTCTTAGCGATGATTCAGGGCAAGTACCCCGATGCCCAGTTCCTGTGCACCGGCACAGGGGGGCCAGGCAACAACGCCCACGGGCCCGACGAGAAACTGCACATCCCAGCTTCAAAGAGGCTCACTGCGGTGCTGTCTGCAACTATAGCCGCAGTTTCTAGATGAGCCGGATAACTCCGTGCTGCGATGAGACAGATTCCGCCGAGGTTAAAGCGGATGCACCGGTCGAGCACCCTGAGGGCTCGTATGAGTGAAGAAGAGGGAACCATCACTCCTGAGTTACAGGCGCGTCAGATTGAGGAGAGGCTAGCCGAGGAGACCGACCGCCTCGAGAAACTCTACGTGGCTTACAAGAAGGTCGAGGACGAGTTGGCCGAGAAGAATGCCATCATCGAGGTCCTCGAGAAAGAAGCCATCGACAAGGAGATCGACAAGGAGGGACTAGAATCACTTCTTTCCGAGAAGGAGGCTCGAATCCACGATGTCGAGATAGAGGGGGCTAAGACCGGCAAGAGGGTCGAACACCTTGAGCCAGAACTTGAGAAGATGGAGGAGCTGTACACTCGTGAGAAGGCTCGTCTCGGCCGTGTCTTCGAGGTCACTGAGGAACTCGACGAGCGCAACCGAGTGGCCACTGCAGAACTGTCCGCGCGCGACGACTGGTACGTCCAGCACATGCAACTCTTCGAGCAACTCAACGAGGCCATCCACACCCGCTACACGATGATAGACAGGGCTGTAGAAGCGGCTAGGGAAGTGCTAGCCAGCCAGGAGACATTCAAGGAGCGCATGGAGGAAGCCCTCGATGCAGTCAAGGAAACTGTCGAGGACATAGTCGATGGCGATGACGAGGGCGACACCGACGAGTCCGAAGAGGACGAGTCCTGATCACTTCGGCTGGTGCTTGTAGCAGTAGTCTTGGTCATGCGTGCTTTTCGCTGACTTCCTGTGATCACACATGTTCCCGCCGCCATCAACATGCTTGCAAAGGTTATCCGATCTGCTAGTAGCCTTCTTCCACTTCCTCTCAGTCTCTGTTTTGATTCCTGCCAACCTTAATCGCCGCAAAAGAGATTGCTCCTGTACACCAAATGTATTCTTCGTCTTAATCGCGCTGCGTCCGTCCCCGCTAATATCCCACAACTTCTCCATTGTCCCCCATCGCCTGAATTTTTCTCGCCGCCTGAATTGTTTTCGCCAGACACGCATTTGCTGACCAACTCCCTGAAGAGTTGTGTTTTTTCTGAGTGCCCGTCCTAAAGCGTCAAACTCTCCCGGACCGGGAAACCAAGTTGATCCGCATACCGTGCAATGGCCAACATTCGAAACTCCACATTGATATATGTCCGCAGTGTATTTGCCCGTCCTAATCCAAAAATACCATTCAACCGCGAAATTGGTAAGTGCAGTCTCGCCGTCTGACAGGTCGTTGTCGGAACTGCAGGTGGGACATTCTACACTCAGACCCTCCTCGATGACTTCGGGGAGCTCCAAGATACTCTCCAGCACCTCCGAGTCGATATCCTTCGCACTCATTAGGACGCCACCGCACATATCGCATCTGTAAGAGCCCTGGTCTGGCACGAACAACAACTGCTGACCGTCATCCGGGCAGTGGTAGATATCGTGTTCCAGGTAGGCTATTCGCGCATCCCCTTCCTGTGGCTTGTGCATGAAGCAGAAGTCCGAGCCGCTGTTGGCGGGCCTTTTACACCGGTCCCCAGAAAACGAATCAACTCCGAGGCACTTCTTGGTCATTCAATCACTCCGGTTGATGCATGTAGCAGTACTGAGTGCCGCGAAAGGTGACTCTGCGGCATTTCTTGTCCGTCAAGTCGTCTATATGCAGGCAATTTGCAATCGCCGCCCTTCCAATGGCAATATTCTTCTCACCACTCTCTGCCTTCAACCGGGCTATCTTCTCATCTTCTCCTTCGACCGAAGTGCTCTGTTTGACAGTACTCATTTCACTTGCATCGAACCAGAATGTGCCACAATCTCGACACCCATCGATTACCACCCGATTTTCTTTCGATTTGGAGGATTCAGCGGCTGCTGCTATCGCCACGATTATGATAGCACCCAGCAGGATTGCACCACCACCACCTCCGAGGCCGCCAAGCCCACCTCCTCCGCCCCCCTGGGGGATTTCGTAGACCACTCTAATTTCTAGCATCAGAGCCTCGCACCTAGGGCACTTCAGCGAGCATTGTTCGCCATTCTCAAGGAGATCTTTGAGGGTCTCAGCGTGCTTCGAAAGCTTATCCTCCACCGACTTGGCATCGAGCATCGTACCCTTGCATTTTTGGCAAGCGTAGTACCCATTTTTGTATTCCAATCGATAGGTTAGTTGGCCGCAGCCCCGAGGACACTGGAGCTTTTCGATGTCCCCAAGTTGGGTCCTGTGCCCCCTGCAGAAGAGCGCCCCAGTCATTGCCTCTCTGAAGCAGGGCCTACCATCCCCCATCTTACCTATGCAGATACTCACGGATGGGTCCTGAGCCCTGTGTCTCTTGCAGTAATCGGATTTGTACATCGATGGGCGCCCACAAACCGAGCCATTCTCGTTGGAGCCCTTGCACTTGGTCATTCAATCACCCGGTTTCGTACCGTCAGCTAGCCTGATGCATTTAGCAGGTATTCCGCCCCAGACCTCCCCAGGAGGGATTTTGGTCCATTTCGGCACGACCGCTCTCGATGCTACGACGGCTCCCTCACCAATCACGCACCCGGGCTGGACGATACTTCCCGTTCCGAGCAAGGCACCGTCACCGACCTTGACAGGGGACAGCACCAGCTCGCCCTTCTCAGTGAGGTGCGCGTTGATGGTGGCATGACCGCCCATCACGACCCCCGCCCCGAGAGTCACCATCCCTGCATCGTTGATGTTGTCCGTGTTCAGTTGGGCACCCTTGCCGATCTTGGCTCCCATCAATCTGTAGTACACGTTACCGAGGAACGAGGGCACTAACACCCACAGGAAGAGCAGGGCAGAGCGGTGGAATATCATCGACCAAGCCCATTGGATTGTTGTGAACGACTCCAGAGGCACCCTGCCTTCATCGAGTCTGGGCCGTAACAGTCCACCCAGAAAACCACAGAGTAGGACCATACAGATGCCCCAGCAGAGGTAGCCCAGACCGAGTCCGATACCGGTTCCGACAGCCTCCATAAGCAAACCATCGCCGACAACGCGGCCCCTGATACACATCACGATGAGGTAGCCGGGTGCCGCTGATACTCCCCAGATTACGGCTACGAAAAGCATCACCAGCACAGACAGTACGTTCTGTATCAGGTGGAAGCCCCGCATGTCACCACTTCTCGCAAACCTGTCACCTAACTACGACCCTAAAGCATCGTCTACGGCATCCTCAAGTCGTCGCCGCCAACGGCAAGCCCATGGCACAGGCATCAGGGATGCTGGGCGACGGCTCGAAGGCCGTCAAAGTACACCATCTAGTCAAGGCCCCCGAGAACACCCCCGGTTCGGTGAGGAAACGGGAGTCATGGGACGCCACCGAGCCAGCAACGGTGTACAAGACCCCCGAGATTCTACCTGACGGTACTCACTGCACCGCTGCCACGGTAATCTTCAGGACTCGCGGGTGTGTCTGGTGGTGGAAGTCCGGCTGCACCTTCTGCGGCTACTTCAACGACGTCCGCGACGATGTGACAGCCGACGATCTGTTCGCGCAGTGGGATGAGGCCAAGCGCAGACTCGACGACTTTGAAGGTTGCAGCATGATCAAGGTGTATACCTCTGGGACTTTCTTCGAGGACCGCGAGAATCCCCCAGAGTGGCAGGAGGCTATTCTAAGGGAGACTCACGAAAGGGGACTGGACCTAGTCATCGAGGCTCAGGCGCAGATGTGCACGCCTGAGAAGATTGCTTGGGTCGCCGAGCGCCACCCTGGCTGTACCGTGGCTATCGGACTGGAGGCCTATGACGACGCAGTCCTCCGATTTCATATCAACAAGGGCTTCTCGACCAAGCAGTGGCATCGCTCCGTTGACATGCTCAAGGAGAACGGTCTGAGGGTCAAGACCTACCTCCTGTTCAAGCCCCCGTTCATGTCGGAGGGCGACGCGCTTGAGCTCACCAGTAAGTGGATCAGCGAGGTCGCGCCGTTCTCGGACGACATCTCGGTCAACCCGATGAACATCCAGCGGCGAACCATTGTCGACAGGCTCTACCGCAACCGCGAGTACCGCACACCCTGGCTATGGTCCCTAGTGGAGATGCTCGAGCGTACCCACGCCGACATCATCGAGTCGAAGGCACGTATCATCGTCCACCCGACTGCGGGCGGCAAACTCAGGGGTGCTCACAACTGCGGCTCGTGCGATACTGAGGTGGTCGCTGCGATAGAGCGCTATTCGGTCTCTGCCGACATCCGCGAGTTCGCAGGTCTGGACTGCGAGTGCAAAGGGGTATGGAGGGCTGAGGTCGACAGCGACCTCTGGCTACCGGCCCCAATGGGAACTGGTGGTTACAGACGTGGCTCAGCGGTGGACCTTGCTCGCGCACCCTAGACGAGGGACAGAGTCCCTCGCCCAATGCTTAAGGGGCAATCTTCGGTGGTAGATACGTCCCGATTGATTGGGGCAGAGGGAGTGAGATGTCTGAGGGCGGCTCCGGTACAGTCGGAGAGTTCATCCAAGGAGAGGAGGAACCATCGTCATCATGGGTTGTCCTCGCATTCGGGCTGGTGACTTCACTGACCCTGCTCATACTCCACGGTATTCTCTATCCTAGCAGGGACCTGCCGGTGATTTCCGAGATTCTGCCGATGTTTGACGGAGTTTTCGATTCCGGTATCTGGTTCTTCATCCTAGGAGTCATGGGGGGCGTGTTTGCAATCATAGCCACCATGCTGACGGAAGCGACTAGCGAGTGAGGTGTTTGAATGGGCGATGTTCTGACTTCTCTGGTGCTTTTCTGGGGGCTAATGCTGCTTACCTACTTCTTGATGCAGAACGGACTCTCAATCTTCAACGATGTCACCAAGGCGATGTCACACTTCATGCTTGAGAAGGCCCTAGGGCCGGGAATCGACCTAGTCGAAGGTAGGGAAGGATCCGCTTCTAAGGCGTGGTTCATTCAGGGCATGCTCTGGCTCATCGCAGCATCGACACTGGTCTTTGAGGGTCTGTGGCTGAAGCAAGATCCAACCGCTCTGCACAGTCTTTCAGCATGGGGTTACGACCCGACCGCGAACTCACTCATCTACGCATCCAACTACGCGGCGCTGTATGGTGGGATTGGGATGCTACTGATTGGTTCCAGTCTGCACATCATGCCCCGCCTCGCCGACACCAAACTCGCCAGTGAGAGGAATGCGACACTAGTATCGTTCCTCTGGACACTGTCAGTCCTTGTCCTAGTCGTCGCCGCCCATGACTCCGAGATACTGGGTGTGAATATCTTCCTAATCGGCACCGGCATGCACGTCCTCGGCTTCATTGCCATCGTCATCAACCTGCTTCTGACTATCTCTGAGAGACAGAGAACCCTGCCAATTCCGGGCTGGCTCATCATCATGGGGATGCTAGCAGATCCGATATCCACAGCTGCCACCATCATCACGGGCAGCATCCAAGTCGGAGCAGGGCAGTGGCTACTGGCTCACATGATTGGAGGCACCTTCTTCTTCGCCACAGCTGCAGGAGTCGCTCTGTACGCCTCGTCCAGCGCATCGGGTAATCCGCTGTGGTCGAGGTCGCTGGGAGCGGCCACACTGGTCGGTGCTCTGGCAACGATAAATCCGATAGGAGATAGCAATGGGATGATGGCTGCTGACATGCTGGGAGTCACTTTTGAGCAACTCCAGCCCTCATCTCAGGACAGCATAGTCATGGCCTTCCTGATGGCTCTGGCGATAATTCCCATAATGGCTCTCGCAGCCAATGTCATGATGACACTCAGGGGCGGTGACGCCTTCATTGAAAACTCCGATTCAGCTGGTATCGCTGAGTTGAATCTGGGTGCCTCTATGCTGCTGCCACTGGCCGCAGCCTCGCTGTTCGTGCAATCCGATGCCCTAGCGGCGGCACCCGAACTCTCTGGTATAGCGCCAACACTGCTGCTGCTGGGAATCTGGCTGGTCCTAGTGCCGATTTCACTCGGAGCCGCACTACATCTGTTCCCCACAGTCACGGGCAGGAACCTTCTGTCGCGCAATCGCGCCCGCTGGGCCTACTGGATGATGGGAGGTGGCGCCTTCCTCGGTCTCACGGTGTCGATGATGTCGGATTTGATCGACATGGCTCTGATTGAGGCCGCAGTGGATGACTCAAGCGCCTTGGCTGCAGATGTTCAGGCAGTGGGGGCGATTCTGTTCTACGGCGCTGTAGTTGGCGCCATCATGCACACCCTCAATGCAGTCAGCGGCTTGTTCCGGGGAGCTCGGGTTGACACCGATAGAGCCACGTCCAGCTCGATAACCACAGAAGCCTACTCTCTGGCCTCGCCTACTTCGGTGAGGAAGATCCTAGCAGGTGGGGCAAGCCTCGACACCACAGTGGTGCCTGTTGGGGAGAGTGACGATGCCGGCAGTGCCACCGAGTTGTGAGCACCGGCATACAACCGTCACCTTGAGAGCGAGAGCCCCACTTCACTTCTGGGGGATGGCATGCGCATAGGGCTCGTCGGCAAGCCGAACGTGGGTAAATCCACTACATTCTCTGCGATGACGCAGACTCCGGTGGAAATCGCCAACTACCCGTTCACGACCATCGACCCGAACGTAGGCGTGGCATGGTTGCCTCTGCCCTCTGTGTGTGCTTGCTCCGAGTTGCGCAGAAGGAAAGAGCAGGCGGGCAGACTCGAGGCGAACACCGAAGACGATCCGAGAGGGGGCAGCATCTGTACTCCGAACTCCGGCTCTTGCACTGATCACCGCCGACTGGTTCCAGTAACTCTCGTAGACGTCGCCGGACTGGTCCCCGGAGCACATGAGGGCAAGGGTCGGGGCAATCAGTTCCTTTCCGACCTCGCGAGGTGCGACGCCCTGATTCAGGTCGTGGACGTTTCTGGATCGACTGACATCGACGGGAATCCTGTTGGCAGCGGCGGCTCAGACCCAATCGAGGAACATAACTTCCTCATCGAGGAGCTTGAGGCGTGGATAGCTGGGATACTAAGCATCGGTTGGAAGCGCGGCGCCAGACGGGTACAGGCTGAAGGCGACAGGGCTCTAATCGACTACGCTGTAGACCAACTCACCGGTATCGGGGCCTCTGAGCCGCACGTTGTAGCTGGATTCAACGCCGTGCACTCCGAACACCCCAATGCCGATGTGCCTTGGAACTGGGGAGAGGACGAGATGAAGTCGATGTCATCGGCTATTCGCAGCGAGCTGTTCCCGATTTCGGTCGCTGCGAACAAGGCAGATCTAGCGATGTCCGGTTCATGGACTCCTCTCGCAGAGATGATTCGGAGTGAGGGTGGTGTACTCGTTGCGACCAGCGCCGAGGCGGAACTGGCACTCAGTAGGGCCTCGCAGGCAGGGCTAATCGAGCATAACATCGGAGAGTCGGACTTCAAAATCACGCCCGAAGGGGAGGCAAGGCTATCGCAAATTCAGAGGGAGGCACTGACATCGATTACTGAATCTCTGGTTTGGGAAGGGGGTGGACTCGTCGGTCTGTTGTCTGAAGTGGTCTTCGGCACACTCTCGCGTAGGGTGGCGTACCCGGTTCAGGACGAGACTCACTGGGTCGACGGTGACGGTAACATCCTCCCCGACGCATTACTGGTCGCCGAGGGAACTACAGCGAAAGGACTCGCTTACGCGGTCCACTCCGATCTCGGTGATGGCTTCATCAGGGCGGTTGATGCCAGATCATCGAGAGTCATTGGCGCCGAGCACGAAGTGCAGGATGGGGACGTAATCAGCATCTACGCTAGGACCTGATCAGGTCTCTACGTCGATGACGGGTTGCAGTACCAACTCATAGGTCATAGCGGTCCAAGTGATATCGTATTCCTCGTCAGAATCGACGATGGAACCCAGAGGAGAGGGAGGGGAGTTGATTTCAGCTGTAATCGTGGCAGCCCAAGTGCCTCTACCCATGCCACCATCCACCCACATGTTGCGCAATTCTGATTCGCTCATCTCGGTAGCTGTGTAGTTCGCTCCAGTATAGTTCTGAGTGACATCCCATCGAAGTGTGAAACCCGAATCACCTCCCGAGCAGGGCCCGTCATCGTGTAGGTCTTCGAACACACCCTCGACCTGACTGACATCGCTGTTGCCCTCTGCACTGTCAGTGAAACCTGGTCCAGGATCGTCGTTGTCATTGCACTCTACATTCAACTCGACATATCCGATATTCAACTCAGACATGACGTCGAAGAAGGTATCATGGGTATCTCCATCTCCCAACATCTGGGATTCCTGCATGATTATCGGAGTCTCAGCGAATCCGACCTCCCAATCACCCGAGGGGCCCGAAGAACCTCCTCCAATCATGTCATCATCAAGCAAGGAAGGCATCAACTGGAAGTACAACGGGAAGGCCAGCATGAAAGCCACACTTATCCCGAGGATTCTCATCTTCCTCGGCGTGTTGACTAGATCCTCGAAGTCCATGTTGCTCCCGTAACGCCGTCAGCACGCCCCCTATCAAACACTCTCATTCTGCGTTCGTTACAAGTTCTTTCACGAACCCGCATTAATTTCAGATGAGGATTGTAGGGCCTAGTGGTTGTGTTCACTGCCGCCTTCACCCATTGCCTCATCCCAGCACGAGTCTTCGGGGTCGCTGACCGCTCCCTCTTCTTTCAGACACGGGTGGTGGTTGGTGAAGACATCGAAGTCGGTTAGCCAAGGCTCGATGATCCATGCATGCGTCATCCAGTAATCATCCAGATGCACATTGGTTCCATCCCGATAATGGCAGTCCTCATCATTGATGTCCTCGCCGACCACTTGGAAGCTAGAGTTAGTGAAACATAGCGTTTCGTGGACATGCCACCAGTCGTTGTCGCCAGGGAATCCTGAGGGGGGGTTCACTGAGTCTGTTCGCACGTACCATGCGAACCCGACGAGCTCCGCATTCTGTGCGCTGCTGGCGTACATCAGGAACTCTGGGCGCTCAAAATCAAAATCACCGTCCATCCTAGTGCCTAGGAACTCGGGGTCGAGGGGGTCGAAACCGTCATTTTCCATCGAGAAGTCACCTAGCCGGACGTGATGCGTGCCCATGCCCATGACGTAGTCCACCGCCATGTGGAATCCGTCCGCCTCGGCATCGGCGAGTGTGGGCCATTGCATCGCCCACGCAATCGCGGCTCCGAACTGCTCTGAGACATCGATACAGTCCTGCCATGACAGCATCCCCTTCGTCATCTCGTGATAGGCGGGAGCGAGGTGGTCGCCGTGGTCCTGATCATCACCGTGTCCGGTGCCCGTCGAGTGGCACCACCACGGGCGCATCGACATGTCGACCTCGGAATCCGCACAGCCGTCACTGGCCGCAGTCTCATTGGCAGGCGTGGAGGGACATGAGTCGGCAGCATCGACGAGGCCGTCACCGTCACCGTCCCTCTCAGTCGCACTGCATCCGTTATTGTCCGTATCCTCGCCAATCGGGGTCTGCACACACAAATCATTCGCGTCCGAGACACCATCCTCGTCACTATCCTTCTGGCTCGTCGAACAACCACTCTCGTCCACCACTTCGTCGATAGGGGTAAAAGAACACAAGTCCAACTCGTCGGAAACGCCATCGACATCCTCGTCGACAGGTCCCATGCATCCGGAAAGCGAACCGCCTAGCAGTAGCAGGACCATCAGCGAGGCTTTGAGGTTCACACTCCGAAGAACGTACAATGGATGATAAATCCATCATTCATCTGAATCACTTCCATTCCAGTCATCGGTATCGACTCTCTCACCTCGGAAAAGCACCCTTGAGCGTCTGAATTCCGGGAGGAAGTACCCTATCATGGAACGCTCGCCAAAACTCCACTTCCAAGGGCAGCGAGGGAGTGAACCGGCCCACTGCTTCAACAGCGAGGTCCAAACCTCACCCTCCATCTGGCGAGGGACCTCAAATGACACCGTGGACAGTCTCCCAGCCGAACCCGGAACGTAGGACCATGAGCGTATGGATAGACCTGCAGCCTCGCCGTCTTCCACGACCAGACCGATTACCCTCGCCTGCCTTGATATTGGGACGATGATGGCCCATCTGTGGACCATCCGCGACTCCTGGATTCGCCTCATCCCCCATCCGCGCGCCTCTCCGATCTCGCGTAGAGCACGGATGGCATCAGTAGGGGCGATGCTGACCGGAATCTCAAGCAGCCGGCTAGACGCCATCACCTCGGCCTCTAGGCTCTCGCCCATAGCGGCTTCGCGTCAAGTTGCGTCCTGCGGGATTAGCCGAAGAGTGAGCCGAGGCCTTCGAAGCCAGCGCCCTCTTCCTCAGGCTCTTCCTCTGCAGCCTCTTCCTCGGCCGGAGCCGCCTCAGCGCCACCGCCGCCAGAGGCAGCAGGTGCGGCTGAAGCAACCGGAGCTGCCACGGCGGTAGCCATGGCCTCACCAATATCGACGGAGCCCAAGGATGCGACTAGAGCCTTCACGCGGGCTCCGTCGGCATCCACTCCAGCAGCGGTCAAAACCGCGCTTACAGCGTCTTCATCAATGTTCTTCTCAGCAGAGTGCAGTAGCATTGCAGCATATACATATTCCATTTTTTCACCTTTTTTTTTAACCGAAGAGGTCGCCCAGTCCATCGAACCCGGCTTCCTCCTCTTCCTCCTCTTCCTCCTCGACCGGTGCCTCGGCACCTGCCTCTGAGTCAGCCGCATCGGAGGGTGCGGCGGCAGCGCTCGTGCTCGCTGCGGCACCGAGTGCCTGAGCGAGCGCTTCATCGAGCGCTGAGGAATCCAACTGGCCTGCAAGGGCCATAGCGTGCGCGTTCGCGCGTGAGATAAACAGCGAAGCAGTCTCGTCGTTGACGACCCCTGCTTCTATGGCGACGGACATCGCCTCACTGCTGGCCTTGGACAGCAGTGTGGGCATAGTGATAGTCGAGAACCACCGTGTGTTGCATGCCAAGTTGAAGGCGCCCGAGGTCGCTGAGATAACATCGCTCTTGAAACCGTCCAAATCGAGATTCAGGGATGAGGCAGGGAACACGACTCCATCCTCTATGGCTCCAGTCAGGATTAGCCCGATTTCTATCGGGGTTATTCCTAGTTTGGCCAGCATAATCCCGAGGTCACCTGAGATGGTTTCACCCTCGTTGACGACGGTAACTGTCTTCTGGATGGCGACCTTGCCCTTGTCTATCTTGGCTGGTATGCCTACTGCGTTGAACTCACCCACGATAGGTCCCGGTCCGAACTCGGTCGGACCCTTCTCGACCACAATGTCTGAGGGAGCCTTTTCACCCTCCTTAGCTGCGCGGCCCTGACGGGTTTTGTCGAGTTCAGCAAACAGCCCGAAGGAGTTCAGGCTCTCGGAATGCACTATGCAGGGCTGGACAGCCCCATCGAGCAGCTGGTCGAGACCATCTTCGGGCAGACCTGCCTGTTCCCAAGCGATCCTAATCAGTGTCTTCTTTGCCATTGTCATCGTCATCTGATCTCGCAGCGAGTTGCGCATGCCCAGCATATTCCCGGCAGGTACTCCCCCGATGTCTACAATCCCGACGATGCCATCGTTGGAGAGTATCTCTACGAGTTCGGACACCCGGTCCTTCTTCCAGGGTGCTACCTTGGCCATCATTCGATTACCTCCACCTTGATAGAGGGCCCCATTGAGGTCTTGATGTAGCACGAGCGGATGTTCCCAGCTCCCCTCTCCAGTTTGCCAGTGACCCGGTTCCAGATTGCCATTGCGTTAGTGGTGAGATCGTCGACCCCTTGCTCACGCGAGCCCATTGCGGTGTGGAATGTGATACGATCTCGTGACCTGACAATCGCGGTATCCTTGAGTCCGGCAGCAATCATTCCGGGGTCCAGATTGGGAGGTACTGGGCGAGGCATCTTGCCACGCGGCCCTAGTACGACACCGAGGAATCGTCCAACGGTCCCCATGTGGGCTATCTCGGACAGGAAGAAGTCACTCTTGTTGGCCATCTTGCGGGCTTGTTGCCGGTTGCCGCCCAGATCCTCAATGGTGGATGGATCTATGACATCAATTCCGGCGGCTTTGGCCTTGGTGGCCATCTCGCCGTCAGCAAACATCGTGATGCGTACTGGTTTGCCCCTTCCGGTGGGCAGGCGAACCTCTTCCTGGATCCTGTTCGTCGGATTCTTCAGATCAACGTCCCGGAGGGTGAAAGCCATCTCGACTGACTCGACGAACTTGCGCTCTGGCGACTCATCGAGAGCCTGTTGAATCGCGCTCTGAATGTTTTCCTGCATATTTTCCCACCTCCGCGGTCAACGAGGTCACCCTCTCCCGCAATTCGTGATTCTCAACTGAAATGTTCGCTAAACCTACCCTCACTCATCGCTTGCAAAGCATCCTTCGGTGCCATGCCCTCGACATTCACTCTCATAGAGACACAAGTACCCATAATCTCACGGCTCCGGGCGTACAGATTGGCGCCCGTGAGCCGGTCCTTCTGGTCCTCTGCCAACTTCTTGACCTGATCCATAGTCAGGTTCTCAGAAGACTCCTCCCAGGAGCCGTTGCATTTCTTCTGCCCGAGCATCTGAATCACCTTGTGCGGCGTTTCATTACGTGCAGACATCCGTTATAGCCTCCTGTTAGTGCGCCCCGCCGACCTGCTTTCCCTATTTGAGAGTGATGCAACGCCCGTAGGGCGAGCCTCCAGCACTACTCAACGCGCTGGGTGACTCTAACTTGGTCGGCGCGCACTGTGAGGGCCACCGGCACTGCTGCCTCGAAGAGCTCGACGGTAACCTCTTCTTTCGACTCTGTCACACGGGTCACACGGGCCGCTTGACCTCGGAAGGCGCCGCCATGAATCTCCACGATGCTACCCTCTTCGATGCCGGCAGTCGCCGCCTTGGGCTCAAGATAGGGAAGCACATCACCCAACGGTGACTCACCGCCGAGTACCTTGCGACAATTCTTCATCGGCGTTGTGGAGACACCGACTCGTCCGATGAGCTTCTCGACGTGATGTAGGGCCGAGGCTTCGACGAAGATGTAACCACGCATGAAGTGAGGGCTGAGGACGCCGAAGATCTCGTCTCGGATGTCCTCGAGCGAACCAGTACCGGAGAGCCGGGCTTGGACCTCCCTAGCCACATTTTGCTCTTGACCAATGGAGGTCTTGAGGATGTAGAGATAGGAAGCGACGTCACCGTACATCTCGCGCAGTTGGGGGGTGGAGTACTCCCTCTCCTGAATGGTTCCCGGGTCAACCCACTCGTAGCCCTTGTACAGGCCACGAGCATCGACCTCTTCGACCGAGCTGATGAAGAGAAGTGGTGTGACTTCGTTGAGTCGGTTCTCGTAGGCTAGGCCCCGCGCGCCTCCCGCGCGCACGTATTGCAGGTTGTCAGCCTCGATACCGGTGACCTCAGTTATCCTAGCCACCACTGTATCTAGATCCTCGGGGTCACCGATGCCGTAGATACCGTCCCAGGCGCCAGGAAGAGCGTCGTCTGCGAGTCCATCAGCGCGCTGCATGAGCAGCACTTTCTCCCCGTTTCGGATGTAGACTGTGAACGTATCTGACATTTTTTTTACCTCACTCGGTTAGCCAATTGAAGAAGGACGGAAAGGCACTATCCATCAGCCACAGCATCACGAATCCGATTGCGCCGAGGATGAACATCCCGATGCCGCAGACGATTATGGTCTGGCGAAACTCCTGCTTAGACGGCTTCCTCGCCATCTTCAGGATGCGGGCGTAGGGGCCGGTCTGAAGGCTGCGAACACGCCCTTCAATCTCGTCCTGCCAACTCTGAACAGTCTCCTCGATGGGGCCTACATTGGAACTCTCGATAGCCATCACTAATCCTCGAAGCGACCCGGCGACCGACAGACTCCATTTAAGCACGCCGGGCGAGCCCTAAGGGGCTCGAAATAAAATCAGAGTGAAAATCAATTCACGAACTCGACAGTACGGTCCCTGAGGTTGCGTATCTGAGTGTGTCGCGAAGCTCCGTCTATCTGCTCGCTCTTCACGCCAGTTAACACGAGCAGGACCCTGATATTGTCCCCCATGGTGTCATCAGTAGTAGCGCCCCAGATGATTCGAGCATAGGGATTCACCTTTTCACGAATCAGTTTGGCGCACTGCTCGGCATCCCCAAGTGACAGAGTAGGCCCGCCGACCACATTTACCAGCGCCCCGCGAGCATCGGAAATGTCTATGTCAAGCAGAGGTGATTCCAGAGCCTCCTCGGTGGCCCTCTCAGCCTTGCCCTCGCCGTGAGCCTCACCGAGTCCGATGACCGCCACTCCTCCACCATTCTCCATCACGGAGCGCAGGTCCTGGAAGTCGAGGTTGACGACACCCTCCTTCGAAAGCATCTCGGAAACTCCTGAAATACTCCTCATCAACAATTCGTCTGCGACGCGGAATGCAGCGTCGAGCGGAAGGTCACTAACCCCCTCGACCTCGAGAAGACGCTCGTTGGGCAGTACGACCACTGTGTCGCACACCTCTCGCAGTCTTTCCAAGCCCCATTCTGCATTCTGCTTCCGCAGAGCCCCCTCCGACATGAAGGGGTAACTCACCACAGCGATGGTCAGAGCCCCGGCCGATTTGGCTAGCCGAGCAACTACATGCGCACTCCCTGTCCCAGTGCCACCTCCCAGTCCCGCTGTGATGAATGCCAGATCGCAGTCTTCGATCTCCGTCTTGAGCGCACGCTCAGATTCGTATGCAGCCTGCTCGCCCTTTTCCGGGTCACCGCCGGCGCCTCTACCTCTGGCAGAGCGCCCAATCAGCACCTTATCCCGGACATTGACCCTCAACAGGTGTTGGGCGTCGGTGTTCACCGCCAGCCCCCTGACATATGTACCATCAAACACACCTTCAAGTTCTAGCCTTGCCACGGTGTTGGAACCGCATCCCCCACAGCCGAACACACGTATCTTGGGCTGCAGTGATTTAAGCAGACTCTTCAGTTCCGCATCGTTCTTCCTGTCGCTCAGGTCGTGAGGTACGACATTGTCATCTCTGTCAGCCAGAGCCCTCTCGACGATGAAGTCCATGAGGCCGAGGCGAGTCGTAGAGAGGATAACCGTTACCCCCCGCCTTCGGCGGGCAAGGCGTGTTTCATCGGGGCTGCTACAAGGCCACTATCCCAGCAGCTGGTTCCGTGTACTGACGAAGCGAGAGAGGAATGTGTATACTCCTCCCCAAGCGGAGATGGCAAGAGTGACCGTCATGCCGTTGAGGTTGCTATTGCCCAGCATGATCCAGCTGGCGTAGCCTATGTCAGAGATATCAATACCGACTCCTCCAGAGTAAGCCTGCCAAGAAGCTGTGACCAAGCAGGCCACCGTCAGTACCATGCGGTCGGCACGGCCGAAGCCGTCGTAGATTCTGGTGAGTCCTACCGACTGGGCCTGAGTCCCCATGTAGGAGCCGAATAAGGTCAGCACCGCCGCTACAGCCCCCGAGCCCGGATCGCTGACGAAGGTCGCGTTCATCCCTATTGCAATGAGTAGTCCCACGTCAACAACCCTGTCGATGGTGTGGTCGAGGAAGTCTCCGTACGGTCCAGCCACTCCCTGATGACGGGCCAAAGCACCATCGAGTGCGTCAAGCACACCGGCCAGCAGTATCAGCAGGACGGAGACCCCGATCATGATAGCACCGTTATTGTCGAGGGTAGCCCCAGAAATCAGCCAGAAGGCGCCGAGGGCGAGGATTAGACTGGTCCAAGTCAGGACACTAGGGTCAAGACTCCCCATTTTCAGGACCAGTGGCTCGATTGCCTTGGTCCAGGTTTCCCTCATCCTCTCAAACATCGTCACCCCTCCATTCTGGCTACCCAGTCAATCAGCGAGCCCGGGCTAGTCGGCTTGAAACCATCTGCTATCCAGTCGGAAAGCGAGGCGACGATTGAGTCGGCGCTGCCATGCGAAGTGTCGAACTCGCACCATGGGGTATCGCCCTCGCGTTCGTTCCAAGCCCCCCCTAGCAACTCCCACTCGCAGTTCGCCTGCACCTTCTCGACCGCGTACCCCCTACCTGCGAGTCTGGATTCTAGAATCCCGGGCGAGCAGCGCAGTACGGCCACCGCATCGCAAGGCAGGTGATGAGAGAGGTGACCGTCCACCACTACGATCCCGTCAGGAGGGGACTTCCACTCAGGAGCGAGCGCATCATGTAATGCGTCGGTATCGATGACCCTCGCCCCGTCGGCTGGATCGATCTCACCTAACAAACTGTTCTGCTCGGCTAGCGATTCTACTGAAACTACAGCGTATCCACTATCGGAGAGTATCTGCGCTATCGTGCTCTTGCCGGTCCCGGGTGTGCCGCTCAGAGCTAGTCGAAAGCCACCACTCACATTCTGGCCGGCCGGTCAGGAAGCCATGAACGCTACGTGTCGCCGGCGCAATATTGACCATCCCTCTGTGCTACGCAAGGCCCGAGAGACATGGCCGAGGGCGAAGTCAACTGGATTAGAGCGATGGATCCTCGTCATTCTAAACTGAATTTACTCCTCTTGGCTATTCCCATTACATTCTACTTCGCCTACGTGTCACATGATCAGACAGCAGCCTTCTTTTCCTCTATGGTTGCTATTATGCCGCTTGCATTCTTGATGGGCCATGCCACTGAAGAGATTGCCCTGCGGACATCGGAGTCCATAGGAGGACTCCTCAATGCCACCTTTGGCAACGCCGCAGAGCTAATCATCGCGGTTTTCGCAATCTGGGCAGCCTACAAGGCTGGCGCGGACAGTGAGACTGCAACAGTCATGGTGCACATCGTACAAGCCAGTCTGATAGGTAGTATCCTTGGAAATCTCTTGTTGGTGATGGGTCTAGCATTCGTCTGGGGAGGAATACATCACAAGGTTCAGACGTTTAATGAGACGCAGTTCGTTGCAAACAGTTCGCTCTTACTTCTCGCCATCATCACTCTAGTCGTACCAACAGTGTATCACCTCACTGTGGGAGGTGATGAAGGAACAGAGGGAGTGAAAAGCCTGTCAAGGGCAGCCGCAGTAATCCTTCTCGGAATGTACATCCTTTTCTTGGTATTCCAATTGAGGACGCACTCCGATCTATTCGCCACCGATGGCTCTCACGATGAGGAGCCGAAGATGACCAAGCGCGATTCGATAATCTTGCTTGTAGTCGCGACATTGTTTGTCTCTTGGATGGCCGAGATTCTCGTACACTCGTTGGAGGAGGCGGCCAGCGAAGTCGGCCTTTCGCACCTGTTCATCGGGGTGATCTTACTGCCTCTGTTCGGCAACGCCGCCGAGCACTTCACCGCTGTGACTGTGGCAGGCAAAGACAAGATGGATCTCTCGTTCGCAATAGCAATCGGCTCGAGCACCCAAATCGCTGTGTTTGTGGCCCCCTTGATGGTGGTCTTCGCCTGGATGCTAGGAATCGGACTGACCTTCGAGTTCGGTATTCTTGAGACGGTCGCCGCCTTCCTCGCAGTGATGATTGTCAACGCCATCGCAGCAGACGGCAAGAGCAACTGGCTCGAAGGGGCCATGCTGTTGGGAGCCTATGCTGTACTGGGACTAGCCTTCTGGTTCCACCCCTGAACATATTCTAGGGGATGCTGCATGACGGACTCACAAGGATTCAAGGAGCAGGAGTCGAGAAACCCGTGAGCCCAGATAATTCCACCAGTCCGCAACAGCGAGCACTCGCCATGTCCGTACACCTGGGTACGGCGTCCGGCGCGCTTTGGGGACTACTTTCGTTGGAAGCGATTTTCGTCGAGGACTACCGGATGGCCTTCTTCTGGATGTTCCTCGCAATGGTAGTTGATTCAGTTGACGGACCGCTGGCTAGGAAGGTCAATGTCAAGCGTCATGCGCCACATATTGATGGAGCACGACTCGATGACATCATCGACTACATCAACTACACTTTCGTCCCCATTGTCCTTCTAATCCACGCCGGATGGCTCCCTGACCCAGCCTCGCTATGGGCAGCCGTCCCGCTCGTCGCGAGCGCCCTAGCGTTCACCAATGCCGAATCCAAAGACACCGAGGAAGGATTCTTCCTAGGCTTTCCGTCCTATTGGAACGTCTTCGCCTTCTACGTCGTAGTCGCAGCTCCCGCCGGCAGCGAGTGGTATGTGCTCCTGCTAACATTGGCGCTCAGCGCGCTGAGCGTTATGCCAGTCCGCTTTGTCTATCCGAATCGATTCAACCGATTGCGTTGGTTCTTCATTGGCGGCGGCATTGTTTGGATTGCATCGATCCTGCTCGTCGCCATGCTATACCCGAACGCTCCTCAACTGCTGGTGTTCGCTTCGATGGCTTATCCAGTGCTGTACCTCGTGTTATCACTGTGGCTGGATAGAGGTTGAATCGTTTTGGCGGCCTTCGCAGCCGTCCCCAACCTGGGGGTCCACAAGGGAGGTCAGTGGACGGCGCGAAGGCACGCGCTTGGTTGCAGCACTGAGTTCTTCCAGAGAAGTCTCAGCGTATAGTGGCGGCTAGCTGCCTAGCAGCGCTCGCACTGACCACCCCATAGGTGATCTGCGAGCATCACTAGGTCGAGCACGTTGACCGCGTGGTCGCCGTTGATGTCGGCTCCCTGCATCGAGACAGGTGCATCTCCGTAACCGAGGATATACTGCACCATTACGATGAAGTCGCCGATATCTACGCTTCCGTCGTCGGTCGCATCACCGCGTAGCACTCGCTCGGCCTGACCTCGGTCGCAGACCGCCACAGCGGTCTTGCTGGCCTTGGTGGTGCGGCTGTCCAGAGACTGGGGTCCGGAATCGGACTCATCATCTCCCCACAGGTAGTCAGCCAGGATGACTAGGTCGAGCACGTCGACTGATCGGTCGCCGTTGATGTCTGCCTGAGCCATCGAGGCAGGAGCCCTGCCGTATCCGGCGATGTACTGTGCCATCACAATGAAGTCACCGAGATCCACACTTCCATCGTCGTTAGCGTCACCACGAAGGTAACGCGCGTCGATGTGGGCAGCCTCAGCTGACTCACCATCTATGTCATTCGTTGTTTCAACGCTTCCGATGTCCTCACCGGAAACGAGGCCTGCTGTGCCAGCCAAAAAGATCAGCGCAGCGATTGTTAGGTCCACTGTTCGGTCCATGAACAGGGTCCATCGATGTGCCAGACATAAGTAACTTGGTTCAATGATTGGACATTCTTCAACGTCGTGATGTGAATGAGAGGGTACTGTGTGTCCGGGTTTTTTGTCCGCATGAGTTCAGCCGAAGGAGCACACCAGAAGGCCCAGAACAAAGCCAATCATGACTAGGACGATTGGAGGGAAGGATAGGGGGGGCCACGTCATCGGTTCACTATCAAGGGGCCCCTCTGCAAGCCGGTCCTCTATCAGGTCCTCAAGTTCGGCGTCCGATGGCTCCCACCATTCCTCCTCGGGTTCCATGCCCCCCCAGGCAGGCCCACGCTCAAGGGTGTTCGCATTTTGAGGATAGGGTAAGCCGAACACACCCTATTCTGTGTCCGGCTTTTCGTTCGTCTGTTTAACTCGGTTTAACGAAGCAGAAAATGATCCTATGTTCATGCTTCAGATCTCGGAGTAGTAATCGGAGACCGCATCCTCGAGGGCAGATCCCGCTGCAGTCTCATCGACGCTAAGGCTCACGCCGTCTCTGCGGAGCGCCTGCCCCCCGACTAGGACATCGAGGCAACGCGCCCCGCTGTAGATTAGGCTGGCCAGCAGCCTCCTGCCGTCGCGCCCCCACGGCCTCATCCTGACGTCATCGAGATCCCAGGTCACCCAGTCGGTCGAGCCCTTCGTGGCCAGCTGCCAGGTCTCGACCGGGTTCAGTATCCTAGCGTCCCAGTGGTCGTGGCGCTGGACCAGGCTCGCTGCCTTCGCCTCGGCGCGCATGTCGAGGCTGTTGTTACTGGCCGCGCCGTCGGTGCCGAGCCGCACGTCCACTCCCGCCTCGCGCATAGCGGGGTAAGACATGGTACCGCCGCAGGCCAGCTTCTGGTTCGAGGTTGGGCAGTGCACAGCGTGTGCCTCGTGACCGGAGAGTATCCTCATCTCTCTCTTGGTGACCCATCCGCAGTGGGCACACACCGTGCCCCCATCATCTGCGCTTTGGAAGTAGCCAATGGAGTCGAGATACTCCACTGGGTACATACCGTGCTCGGCGTGGCAGTCGGCGACCTCCTTGCGAGTCTCGCTGGTGTGAATGTGGAGTATGCAACTGTGCTCAGCAGCCATCTCGGAAGCTTTCAGCAGCATCTCCTCGCTACAGGTGTAGACCGCGTGGGTGCCGATGCCGTACTCGACTCGATCAGAGGGAGCGCTTCCCCTGAGGAGGCCGCCCATCTTGTGCAGTGCCTCGGCGCCTCCAGAGGGGTATGAAGGGGTGGGAAAATCGGTGATCGGGCCGCATGCGATGCCTCGCACTCCGGATTCGACCAACACTCCTGCCACAACATCCGGGTGGTAGTACATGTCGCATGCGAAGGTGGTCCCGGTGGCTATCATCTCGGCCACTGCCGCTCTGGTGCCGGCTTCGACGAACTCCGCAGTCAGCCCCTTCTCGACCGGGAAAACCGAGGTCTCGAGCCACTCCATCAACGGCAGGCCCTCGCCCATCGAGCGATTGAGTATCATCGCGAGGTGGGTGTGCCAGTTCTGCAGCGAGCGCGTGACTAGGCGGGTCGAGCCGTTGATTGTCTCGGCCACGTCCTCGTCGCCCTTGCTCGCAGAGTACGAGCCGTCTGGGTGGAGCAGGTAATCACCGTGCTGGACGGCACCGTCGTGGTCAATCAGGCGCGTTCCCGTGACCCGCCGCACACCCTCGTCCATGGGCGAGCGAGCGGCCCGCCCGCCTCAAGTGTTCTCCATCAGGTTAGGGAAATCATCTCTGAGAAATGCAGCAGGTTCCCCTCCCTCTCGTTTTCCGACATGTACTGGATGAAGTAACGCGCTCGCGCACCCTGGTCAAAAGAAATCTCGCTGCGGTCACCATATCGGCTCATCAGATTCGTCCGTGAAGGGTTGTGCTGCTCCAAGGTGCAATTAGCGAACTCACTCGGTTCCTGATCCGGCCTGTCGCTTTCGTAGGCGTTGGCGGTGCAATTGATTACCTCCTCACACCAGATGTAGCAATCGTAGGATGTCGAGCAGATGAAATCTCCAGTTCGGTAGCACTGCTCAGTCGGGGTAATCCAGTCCTGCGTCCATAAGGAGGCTTGTGCGAGGTCCGAATCCGAGTTCGGCTCCTCGTGATTTTCATGGGTGTGGTACAGTCCGAGGAAGTGCCCGAGTTCGTGGCTCGGAACGTAACTGGTGGCGAATGATGAAGCCCTCACCGTGCTGATGTAGTACTGTCGGGTATGCCAAGGATAGTTGCTGTATTGTCCCCAGCCATTGCTCTGCATGATGATGTTGACATTGGCTGGGTTGTAGCCTTCAATGAAACTGTCACCGAGTTGAGAGACTGAGACCTGATCACCAAAATCGCCACCGTCTTCACTCGAGTTGTTGAGTGTGTCCGGCTTCTCACCTCCCTCCTCTTCCTCCGCGTCTTGGACGTCGGGAAAGGCTTCGTCGATCCAGATTATCTCGTTGAGGATGAAGTCGATTCCATAGGAGTTGTAGACCGAGTTAATCAATTCGATTCCGGTGTCGATTGAGGTTTCGTTAATCAGCCATTCGACACCGTCGTTGTCTCGATAGACGAAGATGGTCATGGAGAGCTGTCTGACTGGCCCAGACTCGCAGTCTAGTCCTGGGTAGGGCGAGTCCTCTGATACGTCCACCCAGTACTCCTGACTGTCACAGTCATAAATCTGGTAATCGTGCTCGTTCCAGTTGAGGCATCCCGATAGAACTGGTGCGAACAGGATGATTACGAGTAAGGTGGCCGTTCCCCGCATGACCCCAACTTGTGGTACTAGGGCTAAACCCTTGCTGGACCGGCATCAGTTACTGGACTGCGGCAGGAACGGCACATTTCGCGTTGAGCACACTAACCGTCTCTCCCTCCGAGTTCTTCATCCAGCACTCTATGACGTCACCTTCGTGCATTGCCCCTACTCCCTTTGGGGTGCCTGTCCAGACTAGGTCTCCTGGAGAGGGTTCGTACCAACCTTTCAGATGCCCGAGGATTGACTCCACTGAGTGCACCATCAGTTCGGTCGAGGCCCGCTGCCTGTCTTCGCCATTAACCGACAGGCAAATCTCCACCGGACGCGGGTCCCAAGCGGTCCAAGTCCCTAGCACCCCCGAGCCGGCGAAGCCCTTGCCCTCGAGCCACGGCCAACCCTTCTTTTTGGCCAGCGTTTGACGGGTCCTGTTGGTAGTGTCGTTGCCAACACACATCTCCACCGGCTCAAGGTCCTCGCCGAGCCGGATGACTAACTCCACTTCATGGTCGATATGGTCCTCGGCCGAGCTCAGGGCGACAACATTGTTCCCATCCTCATCGGCTTCGACCAGAGCGGTCGGTGGCATCAGGAAGAAGCGAGGGTAGTCGGTGACGTCACCGTAGATTTCTTTGGCGTGCTCTACGTAGTTGCGGAACACCGCCCATCCGACCGCCATGACACTTCCAACACCCACAATCCCATTATCGCATCGCTACCGAACTAAGCAGGTTGAAGACTCTCCCTCGGCCGAGGCGCATCGATGGCTGAGGACCCCTACCGAGTCCTAGGCGTCTCCAGCGACGCCAGTGATGCCGAGATTAAGCGGGCCTACCGCAAACTTGCCCGACAGTATCATCCTGACCGGAACCCGGATGACGCGGCGGCCGAGGAACGCTTCAAGGCGATACAGGCCGCCTACGAGAACGTCGGAACTGCCGAAGCCCGCAGAGAGTACGACCAGAGTCGTCGCATGGAGGACATGTTCGCTGGAGGGGGCTTTCAGGGTAATCCGTTCGGAGGGGGCTTTGGCGGCGCCGATCTGGGTGACATAATCTCACAGTTCATGGGAGGGAGAGGAGCACCGAGAGGCTTCGATAACAGGCCCTCAAGTGGTTTCGGCGGTCAGCCCCAATCTCCCTCCATCGAGCCCGCCCAACCAATAAGGGGGGCTGATATCGAGGCAGGACTCGACATCTCGCTCGAGCAGGCTTCGCAAGGGTCCGAGGTGAAATTCAGCCACCGCAGGCTAAGGCGCTGCGAGAAGTGCAAAGGCTCGAGTTTCGGAAAGTCGCGGCGTTGCGCACCGTGTAGTGGCACGGGAGTTCAGACCAAGGGCAGCACACTCACCGTGAAGGTCCCTCCCAATGCTGAGCACGGTCAGTTGCTCCGCCTCAAGGGTATGGGGCATGAGCACCCCGAGGGAGATCCGGGAGACCTGCGGATTACTCTGAGGTTGGATGCTCAGGAGGGGCGGCGCTGGGAGGAAGGCAGATTGGTTCAGGAGGTCCCAATACCGGTCACGACACTGCTTCTCGGCGGGAAGGTGAGAATCTCTACGCCAGCCGGAAAGAGGGTGCAAATCGACGTACCCGAAGGCACTCGCATAGGTGACCGCAGGAGGCTACAGGGTCACGGCCACTCCGGCGGACCACTTGACATCGAGTTTATCTTGGCCGAACCAAATACCCTGAGCAAATCCCAGCGCGAAGCGCTGGAGAGACTCAAGGACAGCGGGTTGTGAACCGCACACAACCTGTCAAATACCCGTCTTTCGCGGCCCCCAACATGCGCGACTTCGCTCATGTAGCCGACTTCCTCGTACCGAGGCGCAGACAGGCACACATCGTAATCATCCTCATGTCCATGCTGATGCTCCCTGGAATCTCAGCCACTTTCAGTCCAATCGACATAGAATCCTACGACCTAGAGTCGCCGGAACTCGACGCAAACGAGGTTCTCATGGAGGAGTTCTCATCGGCTGGAGGGATAGAGGCCTTTGGAATCTTTATTCGTGACCCGAGTTACTTCGGAGAGCCGGACTCCGATGTCACGATGATTGCCGACTACACCGGTCATGGCCTAGGGTTGACAAACCCCGAGGGAGGGGTACTCAACCTCACCGTGCTAAGGGAGATTGACGCTAAGGCCGAGTATCTGAGACAGCATGAGATTTCCGAGTTTTATCTCTCGTTTGCATCCCAGATTACCGGTGAGTCCGTGGTCGGCATACTCGACCTCGCCACCGACTTCAGGTCCTTCATGTCGGGCCAATCAGCCTTGACTAGCCCCAGAATCGACCCCGAGACGCTGACCATGGCCCCACCCTCCACCGACTGGATCGACTGCGGCGTCCTTGAGTGCCTGTCATTCGATGACGAAAACCTCACCCAGGCCCATATTGACTTAGCCGCACACAGGTTGGCCAATCATAGTTCAGGAGCCTTCCTCAGACTCCTGTCCAAGGATCGTGGATTCACTCCAGATCCATCAAGTCCGGTTTTCGGACCTTACAATCACCAACTCCTATCTGATGGAACAATCACTGCAGAGGAATGGGGCCCTGGGCGTTGGTCAGCGTCTTCTGCGTGGCTACTCATCAACTTCGACAGAGAGGCCATGCAGAGCAACGGCTGGTCATTCTCCTGGTTGAACTCCAGTTCGGATTCGAATTCCGGATACGAGCGGAACGGAGTCACATTCGAGACCAAACCGATTCATAACTCGGTCGAGCAATGCCGCGAGAGGGCTCTAGTGGGTGAGGAACTCTGCTCGATGGAATGGCTCTATTTGGCCCTCGAAGAAGATTTGAGATCCACTGATGAAATGGTCGTCACTCTGATGTTCGCGGAGGGCGTAAATGTCGAGATAAACCGAGAACTGTACTCTAGCGCCCATTTGATTTTGATCATGACACTGGTGGTGACCATTCTGCTGTGGCTCAGTCTCAGGAGAGTATCGGATGTGGCCATAGTCGTAGTTGGTCTGGTACTGTCACTGATGTGGATGCAGGGATTGATTGGATGGGCAATCATCTTGGGGCAGAGATACGGGATGGAAGTGATATTCCGCTCACAGTTCTCCAACCTTTTGCCAATCTTAGTGCTCGCCTTGGGCATAGACGACAGTCTGCACGCGCTGCATAGATACAAGGAAGAGAGGAGAGGAGGAGCCAGTCCCGAACTGGCAGCTCGCACCTCGTTAAGCAGAGTCGGCCGGGCCATTCTTCTGACCTCTACCACCACCATCGTCGCGTTCATGGCCAATATGACATCGAACATAGCCGCGCTCCGATCCTTTGGCATAGAGGCAGGTCTGGGAGTACTATCCGCATTTATCCTCACCGGCCTCTGGGTCCCTCTGGTTCGCTTCGACTTCGACCTGTGGATGGAATCGAAGGGGAAACTACAGGATGAGAAGGAAGGCCTTGTTCACATGGTACCGGAATCTTGGCTAGCCGCAGTCACCACCAATTCAGCTAGACATGCCCCAGTCGTAGCCGCACTGGCCATCCTAATCACCGCGGTGGCCGTTCCGATGATGCTCTCACTGGAAGGCGATTTCCAGGTTGAGGACTTCATTGAGAGCGAATCCGACCTCGCAGTGGGAATCGGCCTGGTAAACGAGCGCTTCAGCGACGAGGGCGAGCCCGCTTTCATCTTAGTTGAGGGAGATTTGACGAATCCTAAGGTGATAGTCGCCATTGGGGAACTACGCAACAACGCGAATTCACACGGGCCGGATGATTCGAACCAACTCTCTCGCCTTCCCACGGGCGAGGTCGAGATGCTAGCCATCGACGGCATACTCGGATTTGCCAAAGCGGCGATGGCTTGGAACAACACCTCGTTCATCGCAGCAGGTTGGGACCCCTTGGCCGAAGATGGCGGAGTCGATTGTGACAAGGATTTCCTAGGCCTGCCTTCATTGGGTGACAGGGAGTGCCTAATCTTCCTCTACGGCTTCGTGTTGACTCGAGGGGTTCCTGAGAGCGGTGGCTACCCATCAATGCCGCCATCCATCGTCGCCGAGTATATCCAAGTAGCCGAGGAGATCGACTACGAGCACCCCTGGCTCACCATTTCTGGTGAGACCCCGCACTACCTCCGAGCCTCAATCCGATTCGGAATATCCAGTCCTGAGCAGTTTGCATTGGTTGAGCCTGCTTTGGCTCAACTGGGGGATGACATGGCTCCGTTGCAAGAGCTCGCTCGAAATCCCCTCAGAGAGCAAGGTGATCTCTCTTCCGCAGATGAGCAGTATCCTGTCACTTGGGCGATTCCGACCGGCGAACCCGTCATCAGGTTCGTCGCCGCTGACTCGATGCAGGATGAGATGCAGGGCACCCTGCTTCTAGGCGTGGTACTCTGCACAATCACCCTGTGGTGGGGCTTCCGTGAGGAGACCTCGGCGAGGCAGCGATGGGAAGAGGGGATGCAGAACCGAGCTGACTTCGCTCGCAGAGTGGGGTCGACAGTCGTAGTTACTGGAGTGATTACCTATCTCATGTTGGGAACAGGTTCCGCAGTCTTCTTCGCAGCCCTCGCGCTTGTTCTTTCTATCCTCTGGGGCACCCTGCCATTCTTCATCGCTACAGTGACCACCGGCCCCATCTTTGTCGTAATCGTCTGGCTGTACGCCATGGTTGAACTGGCCGGATACGGGCTCAACATGGTCACCGTTGCAATCGCAGCAATGTCCCTCGGAGTGGGCATAGACTACGTCATCCATCTCATTGAGAGATATCGTGAGGAGCGTGAGAAGGGAGCGACGCCACACCTCTCACTGGCTGCCGTTGGCAGCGCCTCAGGTCTCGCGCTCTTCGGCTCCGCAGTATCGGACATAGCCGGGTTCATGGTAATCAACCAGTCCAAGATGGGTTTCTTCTCCACTTTCGGGCTGTTCTGCGCTGTTATGATTGGACTGTCGCTAATTGCAAGCATGATATTGACACCGGCAGTATTGGGCCTGCTTCATCG
>Ga0257112_10000067_pt1 | contig 40789 bp, 38 predicted proteins | sample LP_taG_5_FD_191565 | JGI IMG/M metagenome (GOLD analysis project Ga0257112, IMG submission 191565) | Marine microbial communities from Northeast Subartic Pacific Ocean, Canada - LP_J_2015_P26_1000m | ecosystem: Environmental > Aquatic > Marine > Oceanic | place: Canada: Northeast Subartic...
CCACAGGCAAATATAAATGCATTTTTATTGATTTCTACTAATCGTTGCAACGGCACCATCACTGTCCCTTTTTCACCCATGGAGCCATCATCGGTAGTGAGATAAATATTTTTTTCAGGTTCATGGCTGATGAAATGTTCATTCCCGGACCTTGCGCCTATAATCATAGTATATTCTATTTTATTATCATCGCACGCTTTTTTCAAATTCAAAATAGGTGCCAAACCGACACCGCCTCCTATTAAAATCGGATAGGAACCATTATCCCATTTGGAAAATATGTTCCCTAATGGTCCCAATAGATCTAATGTTTCACCGGATTTCTTTTGGGTTAACTCCCGTGTCATATTTCCAAAAATTTTGTAAATGATTGAAACAAAGCCGTCTTCAGATGATGCAATACTCATTGGACGGCGTAAAGGATGATTCCAGTCATCCACCGTCAAAATATTAATAAACTGTCCAGAACCCATATATTCACGGGCGATGTTTGGCGCCTCAAATTGCATTTCCCAAATTTCATGTGCCAATGGTCTATTTGACTTTATTCGAGCACGCTCAATGATCATTTGAACCTGTCGTATCTGCAAGTATTTTATTTAAAAATACAAAACGTTTTTCAGAAGGAAGGGCTTGATCTGATTCTCCATGATGTTTCAAAATCCAATCGTAATATTTCATTGCACTGTCTGGCTGTATTAAATTATAATCATATTGATAAGCCAAAAAATAGGCAGCCCTTACACTGGATTCAGAAACAGTATCTTCAGAAATAATTTCTCTATAACTGTCCAATGCTAAAGCAGGATCAGTTATCCATGCTTTTTCCGCACTTACCAATTGTTTATCAGAAGTGGTTGTAAGCGGCTTGTAGGTATCATCCGCATTAATAATTGCCAAAGCATAATCAGTCTTTGGAAATTCGTTTATAATACGCAGTTTTATTTTTGCTGTACTAACTGAATCGCCTTGAGCATCTAAAAGGATTGATTTTGCATATAGCGCTTTTGGAAATAGCTTCGATTGATCTGCAAATTGTATTAATAAATCCAAATAGACTAAACCAGAATCGCTTCTGTTAAAATGAAATGATTCTAATTCATTCAAACTATAAAGAATTTTGGACAATTCAATTTGTTCTGTAACAGAAAAATGAAAATCTGCAATCGTATCTGAAGCACCAATTCGGCTTTCCCAAGGAATAAAATCCAGTTTGGATTCAGTATAAAAAGCAATCTCCTTTATTCGAATTTGGGCTGGTTGGCGATAAAGGGATTTCCTGTTTTCCCTTTCCACTGATTTAAAATGTTTTAAAGCAGCATCTAAGTTCCAATCTTGAGAGATAGAATAATTCCCCAACAAGTAGAATGCTTCTGCAGATGCTTCAGTCTTAGGATAATCCTGAATAATGGACTCTAATCTATTAATCGATTCTGGCAGCATATTTTGCTGTTGATATAACTTGGCTAATTCCAATTCAAGACTTGGAAATATCGATTTATAATCTTCATTCAAAAGCATATTTTTTATCGTATTTCCGGCAAGATCAAAATCGCCTTTCAAGCGATAGATTTGTACTGTTTTTAAATGACCTTCCTGAATTTGTTTCTTTGATTGGGAATTTTTAATAACCTGTTTATATGCAGAAATGGCCCGATTATAATCTTTATCCTCAAAGGACAATGAAGCAATGCGATAATAAATTTGTCCCTTTTCATTGGGTATCTGGATAATTTCAGCACCCTTTTCCAGATAATCCATTGATTGCAATTTCATTTCCTGCTCAAAATATATTTCAGCAATAGATAAATACACTTTGGCTTTCATATCTGAATTAAGCCCATACTGAATTACATCATTAAGCCCATTAATTGCTGGCTGTGGTTTTCCTTGTTTCCATTTTATCAGGGAAGTCCAATAAGCCACTTCAATATGCACCAAATCTCCAAATTCATTTTCCATATCATCCAAAGTACTGTAGGCTTGCTGAAGCTCTCCTAAATGATAATGAGATTGAATTATAAACAGTAATGCTTTTTTCCTCCATTTAAATTCTGGATAAGTGTCTATAATCATCTGTGATTTATCAATCACTTTTTTATAGTCGTTTATGGAGGATTGTGGGAGAATATCTCCACGATTATCCAAACGATCTTTTTCTGCTTTATTAAAATACTCCTCAGCGTTATAAAACGTATTAAAGTATGGTTTAAGATTGGTGCAGGATATAAATAGAATCGCTGCATATAATAGAAATGACCGATGGGTTGTGTAACTAAGAATTTTATTCATTTTATTAGTGCAGAAGTTCCTTCATTCTAATGGATAATTGAAAATAATTTATTATATGTCGAATAAATGGATAATCGTTATTTTGATTCTATTAAACACCCTCGCTGCACAAACTAGTGCTTTCGAGAGAAACCCCGGTTTTATCAACATCAGTGCAGATACAATTGGTGTACCCATTTACATTGATGGGTCTTTAATTGGGCATACACCGTTGGGAAAACCCATTCCTGTATTGCCCGGAATTCATCATATCACACATCATCCACCATCCATTCAAGATCCATTTTTACAATATGGGCAGACAAAAGATGTGAAACAGATTTATATAATGGGCGGAGATACGGTAACTGTGCATCTGGAAACATTTTTATTAGCTCAACAATTATCTCAGATTAAAAAGGAATATCATTTTAAAAATTATATCGGTATTGGCATGAGTTTTTTATTCCTTTGGCAATTATGGATTATAGCAAATTAATATTTGGAAGAAAGCGGTGCTAAACCATTTGATGAAAGAATTATTGTCATGAACCCATTCACATCTAAATTCCTTTATGGAAAATAACCGAAATACAGAACAATCAGTTAAATTTCGGCCAGATTACACATGGCCTGAATCCAATGCTAAAAGGGATTGTCCGAAATGTGAAAAACCAATGCAGCTGCAGGAAAATCTTAGAGATTATTATGGAAAACCATGGTGGTGCCACTTTTGTCAATGGCAATTTTCTGAAGAAGATTTTCCTAAATGATCATGTGCTTAGGCGGTGAATAATTCTGAGTAATCTGAAATAATATCATCCACAACCCATCTCACAAGTACATAGTCGTCCAATAATCCAATTTGGGGTAAGCAGTCCGGAATTTCATCATATTCTTCCAAAAAATATTCTAGTGCAAAAACAATTCGTTTTTGCACACTGTGCTTTAAATCAGGTAAATCTCTAAGAATACTAACTAATTTGGAGATATCAGTTACTAAATTGATTTGGTAGTCGAGTAGGGATGGATGAGATACCAGTTTTTCAATTTTTTGAGGTATTTCTTTTAATACCATGGGAATATCATTCAGGTCAATTTCTGAAATTCGTTTTTCATATTTAACTTTATCTTCTTGGGTGATTTTGAATTCGTTGGATGGTTTCATTAATTGAAATTTAGATAAAATAAAGGAAATATTATCATTATGAATGTTGCCGAAACGATTAAAAATAAACTTTCAGAATATATAGATCTAATTCATTTTGACATTAGAGATAAAACAGGCAAACATATTCATCATCGGAATTTTGACGGTGGTCTCCATTTATCTATTACATTGGTTTCCGATGGATTCAAAGATATGCCGCTATTAGACCGGCATCAGTTGGTTTATAAAGCGTTGGGATCTTTAATAAAAAATGAAATTCATGCTTTAAGCATCAAAACATATACTTCTGAAGAATGGGGAAATCAAGTCCGCTAAATTACTTCGATTTTAACATAGCCTCCCGGGTGGCTTTAAATTCAGTCCCTTCACTCCATTGTGGCCATTCATTCTGTTGCCCAATAGAATACCCAACTCGAAATAGTATTCGCGCATCTTCTACCATTCCGGAAAAATCCCAATCATCTTTTATTTCGTCTGAGACAGCATGATAATCAATACTTGTGTATTCATCCTTTTTCTGGTGACCATAGTCCTTCCCTTTCCCAACAACATCTAAACCCCCATCTACATACAGGGCAGGAACCCCTTTCTTTGCAAAAGCAAAATGATCCGAACGATAATAAAATCCCTTTTCCGGCTCAGCATCCGGAATAAGATATTTTCCATCTTGGGCCGCAGCATATTCTAATACAACATCCAATTCTGAATTGCCTTTACCCACAACAATCAAATCTTTTGTTTTACCATAAGTGTTTCCCATTGCATCGATATTCATTACGGCAACCGTCTTCTCTAATGGAACAAGAGGATTAATACTATAATAGGTGGCACCGAGCAAACCCTGCTCCTCTGCGGTTACAGCAAGGAATAGAATACTCCGCTTGGATCCATTTTTTAGTTTTGAGAATGCTTCAGCAATATTCATAATAATGCCCGTACCTGATGCATTATCATTTGCACCATTATAAATTTGATCTCCCTCTAATTTTGTGTTTTTCCCCAAATGATCCCAGTGAGATGTATAAATAATATATTCATCCTTCAATTCAGGATCGTTCCCTTCATATTTAGCCACAATATTATTAGAATCAAATCTCCGTACGGAATTGGTCATTCTGCTCGTAAATGTAGCTTTTAGCGCTACAGCTTTAAAATCTGAACGAACGGCAGCTGCCTTTAATTCTTGATAATTCATCCCGCTCATTTGAAATAATCTTTCTACAGATGACAGTGGAATCCATCCTTGAAATGCCAAAGGTGTTACATTGGGATTTTCAATCATGAGTTGTTCACCGTCATATCCGCCCTGCAGGACAGCAAATGGATATCCTGCGGGCTGCGTCTCATGAACGACCAACACGCCCGCAGCTCCTTGCCTTAGCCCTTCTTCAAACTTATAGGACCAACGGCCATAGTAAGTCATGGCTTTGCCACCAAACATAGAATCATCCATTTCTCCATTTTTCATGACTGGGGGATCACTTACAAGTACGACAATTACTTTTCCTTTAACGTCAACACCTTCAAAGTCATTCCAGTTGTATTCAGGCGCATTAATGCCATACCCACAAAAAACCAATTCAGCTTTTTTAATATCTACTTTATCTTGGGTCTGATATGAATTCCCAACAATATCAACACCAGCATTCATCACCCATCGCTCTTCTTCCGTCAGGAATTGCGCTTTGTATTCAGATACCACGCCCGTCATGGTCGCATTTTGGATCCACGTACCGTTGGGGTTTCCTGGTAGCAGACCTAACCCTTCAAAAGTTTTTGATAAATAATCTACCGTTAATTCTTCACCAATAGTGCCGGGGAAACGGCCCTCAAATTCATCCGATGCCAATGTTGCAATATGTTGTCTCAACCTTTGTCCTGTGATGGCTTTTTGCGCGTTGAATGCATCTTCCGAATGGACATATCTATTCCATCCTTCCAAAGGTTTTTCGCATCCTATTAGTATAATAAATATGAGCAATAGCGATTGAAATCTTTTCATTACCATGAAGTCTTCCTTTAAAATGTTTTTTATGATGATTTAAAAATGGGTTATTCGTTCGAATGGTTGGCGAGTAATTTCGAATTGCCAGCCGTTTGATACAAGATTGACGATATAAATGTAAAAACAATAATTTTTTGAGAAACCACGTTGAATACTAATGCAAAATCGGAATTTTTTGGGTCCGGTGCCAATTCCAACACCAACACATATAAAAATGTGAAAATTGCAAAAATAAGGTACCCGTTCGCAAATTGATTTTCAAACCGTTTATCCTTATATAATGCAATAGAAAGCATTATGCCTGTGACTAAAAAGAAACGAAATGCCCAGTTAACGAAAACTATGTGTAGATCCAGAAAAAGGTTATGGGGTGTCAAACCAACGCCGATAAAACATATAGATCCTATTACTCCCGCAAAGGATCCAACCTTCGCTAAAATATTAATTAATGTATTTTCGTTAAACAATTTGGTAAAATAAAAAAAGTATGCAGCGAAGGACAATCCACAGATAATTAAACTTAAATTAAACATTATGGCAGAAATTATATTTTCACTTGTGAATTTCCCTAAGTCACTAAAAAAGTTTTTTGAGAAGGAATACCCTATACTTTCAGGATTATTTACGGTACCTCCTGCATACATAATCATGGCCAAGATAAATAATAGAATAAATAAAATGCAGGCAACGCGAGGCAGTTTAATGATGAATAAATGTTGGTGGCGCATTAAATCGGATATTTTTTCTGGGGCATAGGTTCTCTTTTAATCAACGATAAAAAGAGCCTCATTACGCTGAGGCTCTTTTATTTATGCGGAGGGGGTGGGATTCGAACCCACGTTAGGATATTTCACCTAAAACACCTTAGCAGGGTGCCGCCTTAAGCCGCTCGGCCACCCCTCCAAATTGGGTTAATATGTTTAAAAGATACCTTTGAAATTACTGTATTTATGCGGAAAATAAAATAACCTATGCACGTGCAAATTGTTTACCGCTTAATTGAACCACCGCACCCTTCAATTCCAATTTCAACAGCAAGGTCAATGCCTGAGTTATTTCTATCTCACCCTTCGAAACAATATCATCGATATATAATGGATCATCTTCTAATAAGTCAATAAGTGCATGTTCCTCCTTTGTCAGGTGGAGTTTCATTTTTTGCTGGATCGAATCTTTCGGTGAAAATAATTGGTTCGTAATATGATCCAATATTTGATCTCCCGACTCCACGGGAATCGCACCGTTTCGTATTAATCGATTGCATCCTACACTCATTTTATCGGTCAATCGACCTGGGACGGCGAATACTTCTCTATTTTGGTCCACGGCGTTCAGTGCTGTTAAAATTGCACCGCTGCGGTTCCCTGCTTCAATCACAATTGTTCCATGACTTAATCCACTGATTATTCGATTTCGCTGAGGGAAATTCCCTGCATTTGGTTGGGTGCCAATTGAGAATTCACTAATAACGGATCCTTTTTCCATAATCATCTCTGATAATTTTTTATTTTCTGAAGGATAAATAAAATCAATCCCATTCCCAAGAACCGCAATAGTTTTACCACCCTCACTCACCGTTTTACGATGAGCAACACTATCCACTCCTCTGGCCAATCCACTAACGATAACTAAACCAGAGGAAACCATATTAGATACGACGGATAATGTGATTTTTTTCCCATAAGGTGTAATGTTTCTTGTACCCACAACACCGATACAATCCATTTCAGTTTGCAAGGGTATCCCTTTTACATAAAGCAAAACGGGCGGATCATAAATTTTCTTTAAAAGTTTGGGGTATTCCTCATCCCAAAAAGAAATGATGTGTGCACCCACACTATTCGTGCGATCAAATTCTTTTTTTCCGTAATCCCAATCATTGAATTGACGGATAGATCGTGCTATTTTAAGATCAATCCCCGGTGCTTTGCATAATACCTCAGATGAGAGGGTGAAATAGTCTGTATTTACCCCAAAATATGAAATAATAAACCGGACCCGTTGCGGTCCTACCCCCTTAACGGACAAAAGATTAAGTATGCGAATGAGTGAATTATGCTTCATCTAAACGAATTGAAATCTCTCGAACTAATCCCGTTAATCCTTTACCCGTCACTGCTGAAATCTCCATAGTGTATTCTGGAATAACATCCCATTTTGATTGGTCAATATCGCCAAGAATATCTTCTTTTGTGCGTACCAACAAGATGGGTTTCATCATGAGTGCTTTATTAAATGTTTTTAACTCATTTTTCAGGGAATTAAATGCAGCAGCCGGTTCAGGTTCTGTCCCATCAATTAAAAATAGTAGCACGCGGTTTCTTTCTATATGACGTAAAAACTGATGTCCCAATCCTTTTCCTACACTTGCCCCTTCTATGAGCCCTGGTATATCAGCCATAAGAAATGATTTATATTCACCAGTTTTTACAATCCCTAAGTGGGGTTCCAACGTTGTAAAGGGATAATCGGCAATCTTTGGTTTCGCTTTTGATAAAACGGATAACAATGTTGATTTACCTGCATTCGGATATCCAACCAAACCCACATCGGCTAATATTTTTAGTTCAAATTCAAAATGACCAAATTCGCCGGGTAAACCTGATTGCGCATATCTTGGAGTTTGTTTAGTTGAAGATTTAAAATTGACATTTCCCCTTCCCCCTTTCCCGCCTGTACAAATAACTATCGCTTGTTTTGGTTCAACAAGATCTGCCACAATATTATTGGATTTAACATCTCTAATGATTGTACCTACAGGAACTCTTATCTGGATATTTTCACCATTCTTTCCCGATTTTAACCCAGAAGAACCGGGGGCTCCATTTTTTGCATTGTAAATCCTGGCATAACGGACATCTTGTAGTGTATGGAGGTTGGTGTCAGCTACTGCAGTAATATTGCCGCCACTCCCGCCATTCCCGCCGTCAGGTCCCCCTTTTGAAACATACTTTTCCCTACGGAATGATACACACCCTTTACCGCCATTGCCGGCTTTTAGTTCTACTTTGGTATAATCAATAAACATTATTAATCAAATTTTTTGAAATAAAAAAGGTGCGCAATAATATTACACACCTTTTCTTTTGAAAAAGAATAGTCATGCTATTACATATTGGCAATAATTGCTTCACCAAAACCTGAGCAAGATACTTTTGTTGCCCCATCCATTAGCCTATGAAAATCATACGTAACTGTTTTTGCTTCAATTGCCTTTTGAATTCCCCGCGTGATTAATTTGCCAGCTTCAGGCCAACCCAAATGGTCGAACATCATGACTCCGGATAATATAACCGATGATGGGTTCACCATATCTTTTCCAGCATATTTCGGTGCGGTCCCGTGGGTGGCTTCAAAAATAGCATGCCCCGTCATATAGTTGATATTTGCCCCGGGAGCGATACCAATCCCACCCACAATGGCGGCCAATGCATCTGATATATAATCCCCATTCAAGTTAAGCGTTGCAATCACATCATATTCCACAGGGCGCAATAATATTTGTTGTAAAAATGCATCAGCAATCACATCTTTAATTATCAATTGTTTCCCATTGTTATCGATTACTTGCCAAGGACCTCCATCGTAATCAACAGCACCATAATCACGTTTAACTAAATCATACCCCCATTCTTTAAATTTTCCTTCTGTGAATTTCATAATATTGCCTTTATGAACGATGGTAACGCTGTCCCTATTTTCGGAAATTGCAAAATCCATGGCTGCTTTTACAATTCGTTCTGTACCTTCAATCGAGACAGGCTTGAGTCCAATGGAAACTGTGTTCGGAAAGCGAATATTTGTTACGCCCATTTCATCTTTTAAAAACGATTTAACCTTTTCCACATCCTTCGTCCCATGCATCCATTCAATTCCAGCATAAATATCTTCCGTATTTTCACGAAAAATAATCATATCCACGAGGCCCGGCTCCTTAACGGGCGAAGGGACACCTTCAAACCATTTAACGGGACGAACGCAGGCATACAAATCAAGGATTTGCCGCAAAGCTACATTTAAGGATCGGAACCCACCACCAATTGGTGTGGTCAATGGCCCTTTGATTGCAATTAGATATTCTTTCAAAACGTCGATAGTTTCATCAGGAAGCCATGACCCAACAAGTTCATTTGCTTTTTCACCGGCATAAACTTCCTTCCATGCAATAGCCCTTTCACCATTATATGCTTTTTCAATAGCTACATCAAATACAACTTGAGCTGCTTTCCATATGTCTGGGCCAATTCCATCCCCTTCGATAAACGGAATAATAGGACAATTTGGTACTCTTAATTGACCATCTATAAATAATATTTTTTCACCTTGAATCTCAACACTCATGATTTTGCACTTTCTTTCACGGCCTTCTTCTTTTCTGTTTTCGTTGGCTTTTCTGTTTTTTTGTCATTTGAATTCTTTTTAGCATAATCGGTGAGATAAAACCCACTCCCTTTAAAAATGAGACCGGAGCCACCACTAACCAATCGACGTATTTTTCCACTACATTCAGGACATTTTTTTAATAGTAGATCAGACATTGCCTGAAAGTATTCAAACATATGGTCACAATTTTCACATTTGTAATCGTAAGTAGGCATTTGGTTTGTTTTGTCCTAAAAAACAGGTGTGGAATTTACAGAAAACCGAGAATTAGTATTATCGGTAATGTTACAAAAATAAAAGAAAATTATTATTGAGAATATTTTTCGTTCAATTTTGCCATAACATTCGACGGGACGAATTTTGATATATTACCTTTGAGACGCGCCACATCTTTGACAACAGTTGAATTAATATGAATGAAATTTTCTGAGGTTACCATCAGGAGGGTTGAAACATCAGAATTTAAATGATGATTCATTGTGGCCATTTGAAATTCAAATTCAAAATCGGATACATGGCGAAGACCTCGAATCAATGCCACTGCATTTTTTTCTCGGGCAAAATCAGCCACTAGTCCATCAATTGAGTATGCTTCAACATTTGAAAGGTGAGTTGTGGCCCCCAATACTAAATCAATTCGTTCCTTTGCTGTAAACAATGGATTCTTTTCTGAATTAACTGCAATGGCGAATATAACCTTATCAAATAATACTGATGCGCGCTCTGCAATATCAATATGACCACAGTGAATGGGGTCAAATGTGCCAGGATATATAATAGTTCTCATTGTTCTTTTTTCCAAAATGATAGTTGAGTGTCGCCATATTCCTTTACTCTTACAGGTGGAATTGAATACGTTTGGAGGGAAGATTCAAGTATAAAAAACCGATTTTCATTTAACTGATTTATACATGATTCAATCAACAAATCAAATTGGTCGTATTCATAAGGTGGGTCGGCAAGAATTAAATCAAAACAATTAGATTGTTTCAGAAACTTCAATACATCCATTCGAACATAATTAACATCAGTCTCCTTAAAAAATGATCCATTTATTTTTAATAAGGAATTAATCCTCATGCTGTTTTCAACAAATGTCACTGATTTCGCTCCTCTGCTGGCCGCTTCAAATCCAAGTATTCCTGAACCAGAAAATAAATCTAACACGTGATACCCAGTCAAATCACCGAGAATATCAAACAAACTTTTTCGGACAAGCGCCATTGTGGGACGATATGACACGTTAGCCACCGTTTTAATCCGACGGCCTTTATACCGGCCGGCGTGAATTTGCATAAATTACTCCTGTACGTCTGAATTATGAGGAGGAAATAGTGAAATATAAAAAATGGCAGATTGATTTATATTTTCAGATTCACTAATATAAACGAATTTTTCTAAAGCCAGATTTCCCCCTGAGACAGATAATTTAAGCAAAATATCATTGATATGATCCACACCACTTATTTTAACGATTATAGGCGTTTGAACCTGACCCTCCCTTTCAATCGGTTCCAGTACTTTTATGAAAGAAAATTCAATATTTGAAACCATTGATTTTAGTGCTTCAATCTCTATATTTGAATGGTTCAATGGTTTATTTATAATTGAATAATTAACTAAATAACCATGTTTAAAAAGACTATCCGTTCCCACCTGCCGAAGTGAATAGTTCAAAACATCACCCAGAGAGTCTATGGGCGCATCCATTGTTTTGTCTCCAACCAATTCTAAATCCATTCGACCCCCTCCAATGGATAATAAAGTGATATGTCGTGAACCAGTCATTTGCAGCGTTCGGCTTGCAACGGATATTAAACTTTGGGAATCAATCACGAACTTTGGAATTTTAGATTTAGGTGGTTCATCCTTTTGTACCGCAATTGGCACGATACCAGAATCTGGTGCATTTAAAATTCCTGATTTTTGATTAACGTTTTTAAAATATACAAAATCAAACAGTTCAGGTTTTTGATCATACGTCAGCATAATGGATAGGACGGTGAAGAAAAATATATATAGTGCTGGTTGAAGCAAATTTCTATCTTTTTTAATTTTTTTCTTTTTGGACCTTAATTTCTTTTTCTTCAACTTTTTCTTTTTGGTATTAACGCGTTCTGGTCTATTTATTTTTTGTACTTCTGGTTTTTCATATCGATAATATTGTAGGCCGGGTCGGTTAAATAAATCAAGTGTAACACCAAGCACATGTCCTGTAGCAATTGCTGTTAATATATATAGATCATCTTCCTTAATATTTTTGGGAAGTGTTTCCCCTTCTAAAGAAACACCATCTAATGCAGTCAGCTGTTTTATTTTTTTGCCTTTGAAATTGGCTTTTCTTTTTTCAGATAATTTTCCTGCATAAAGCAAATTTTCATTAAATACATCTCCTTCCAAATGGCTTCCTACCATGGAACGCAGTTTCCATTGATTTTTTATATATCGTGCCGTACCGTTTTGAAAACAGTCTTGAGAATATTGATAATATCTATATCCATTACTTGTTGGAAGAAATATAGTACATCCTGTTTCTGGATAAAGTCCAAAAAATGCACTGGATTCTGTTCCCATCCAAAGTGGATCACCGCCCAATTCCTGGATGGCCAATTTTATTGGTTCAATAAAAATAGTAGGCACCCGAACGGCAAAAACAGATTGCGATTTTCCCGGAAATGATCTTCCATAATATTGAAATGAATCTTGAGTTGGCCATCGATGATTAATGGTCCACTGTGCAAATTCCCACCCATCATTTTCAGTCAAATCCGAATCCACAGACACCATTACAGATTTACAATAATTATCGGGAATAGTTACATATACTTTATCTCCTTCAAAAAGAATGTCTTCTCGTATTAAATGCAATCCCGCATTTAATACAGAAATGATTTCTGATTCCGAATGACTGAACAGATCTAAGGGTCTTGGAAGCGCTTTATAAGAAAATGAAGTCAGAATTTGACGACCATCTTTTACGAACCATTGGGCACATAATAGATGACTATCTGAAATAGCAAGATGGATCACTTAGGGAGACCTTTGAATAATCACCTATCCCAACTTTTGGAACCGTCGTCAATAAATCCATGGTTCTCCGCTTTAAAAGCAAAAATGGCATACCGGTTTCGAACTACTGTTTCTTCGATGGGACTATCTACTCGAACTGTATTGCCTTCATCCTTGATAGATATTAGATACGGTTTTTCTGTCACCGGACAAAAGTACATAGAAGAATCAGGCATGTAAGTATCATAATAATTCACAATTTCTACGCGTTCGGATCCTACTTCATCTAAAAAAGCGACGAAATTTGAATCCGATTGAAAATAATCCAATCTTTTCTTTTGAATATAAATAGTGTCATTCCGGGATAAATCCTCAGAAAACATAACAATTGTAGCTGTTGTATCCTGGATTGTATCTCGACGTGTCATTGGGAAACCAAATGTGGTGTCAAAATCAATATCATACCCTTTGGGAACGTTTACAGTAAAAGATTTTCCATTTAATGTAATGGGCTGTTCTCCAAGATAGGTTGAATCTCCGGTAATGGAATCTCGAACCGAGTTTACAACTTTAATGGCCCATAAACCATCGGGATTGTAATTTTCCATAAGGGAGTTATAAAAATCTTGAACATCAAACATATTTTCCATATGGAATCGACTTTCGTCTTCATAAAATTCTTCTTCATCCCAAATCGCTCTTGGAACATAAATACTGATAATTAGAAAAATAAAAGCCAAGACAATGGCTAATTCCAATAAATCAGAATGCATTTTTCTTTTTTTCAACAATTCAGAAATGTTTTTATCCAACATTTAGTCAATCCTCATATTTTATATAAGTTCTTATCTTTTCTAATGTTTTAGGGCCAATACCCTTTACATTTAATAATTCTTCTACAGAATTAAATAATCCTTGGTCTTCTCTATGAAGTATAATTCTTTCAGCAGTCACTGGACCAATTCCAGGTATTGTCATCATATCTGCTTTATTTGAAGTGTTAATATTAACACTTTTCAGTAATTGAGTCTGTCTGTTTTCACCAGGATTTTTTTCTTTCTCCTCAGCCACCCGCATAGCCGCCGATTTAAAGGCCATTATTTCTTTTTCCGCTGAGGGAACTGATTCCCCAAACCAATGTCGATAACCTGTCACGACAATGCCAAGTATAATGACACCAAACAGAAATTTTATGATTAATTTTTCCTGCTGGGTAAAAATGCTCAATCTAATTCTACACGTGTAAACACTGGCTTCGATTGGCCATTTAAATAGGATAATTCTTCTAGGAGTTTTTTCTGTTTACTCGTAAGTGATTTAGGAGTCTTTATCTGTATTTTTACCAATTGATTTCCACGGGATGACCCTCGAACTCTTGGAAATCCTTTCCCGCGCATACGTAAAATCTGCCCTGACTGAATCCCTGCCGGAATTTTAAGTTTAGCCTTACCATCTAAAGTCGGTACTTCAAGATTGATTCCTAATGCTGCCTCATGGAATTGTATTTGTGCTTCCGTAATCACGTCTTCCCCATTACGCGTAAAAACAGGATGGTCATTCTCTTCAAAAAATACAATTAAATCACCGGGATTATCTCCTTTAGGTCCTTTGTTTCCTTGTCTGTTGAGTGTCATGTAATTACCTTCTGCAACACCGGCGGGAACTTTTACTTTAATTTCTACAGTTTTGCGTATAATACCGTTTCCGCCACATGACCGACATGGATTTTCAATCATATCACCGGATCCATGGCAAACGGGGCATTCCCGAACCACGACGGATTGACCAAAAAATGATTGTGACATTTGACGAATTTGCCCAGACCCGCTGCAATGGCGACATGATGTGGGCATAGTTCCCGACTGGGCACCACTTCCGGAACATGAATCACAAGTTTCATGGCGTTTAATTTTAATCGTTTTATCTATACCTGTCACGATTTCTGAATAATCCAATTTGAGAGCTACCTTTAAATCCCGGCCTTTTCGAACGCCCCTTCGTCCACCACTTCCAAACGGATCAAAATTGCCACCAAAAATATCTCCAAAGTTACTGAAAATGTCTTCCATGGACATATGTCCCTGAAACCCGCCACCACCACCCGGTGTATCCCCTAATCCCACTCCCGCATGGCCGAATTGATCGTATTGACTTCTTTTTTGATTATCCGATAGTATGGAATATGCATCCGCTGAATCTTTAAATATTTCTTCTGCTTCAGAATCCCCAGGATTTTTGTCCGGGTGGTATTTCATGGCAATCTTGCGATAGGCCTTTTTGATTTCATTATCACTGGCGCCATTGCTTACACCCAGAATGTCGTATAAATCTCTCATGATGCTTGATTCACAACCACTTTGGCATGACGAATAACACGATCTTTATATCGATATCCCTTTTCAAAAACCTGCAATATCTCGTTTTCTTTTTTTCCTTTTTCAGAACGCATCATGAGTGCATCATGCAACTCCGGGTCGGCTATTTCTCCTGGCTCACTAAAGGGCGTAACTTCCAAATCTGAAAAACGTTTATTTATTTTATTTTTAATCAGTTCAATGCCTTCTTTGATTTTATCTGAATTATTTTCACCATTTTCATCCGATGCTTTGGATAACCTCTCTAAATCATCTAAAACAGATAAAAATTGTTTTATAACTGATTCACCATCATATTTCAACAAACTGATAAATTCGTTTTCCTTTCGCCGACGATAATTATCAAATTCAGCTTTTAATCGTAAATACCTGTCACCTTGGATCTCCGATTCGGCTTTCAATATATCTATTTTTTCATTGAGCTTTGCTGTTGGGGAAAGCTTCGCTGCCTTGGGTTTGGTTTTTGACTTTTTATCTATCTTTTTAGAGGGCATTATGAATTATCTCCGCAAATTTTTCCAGGGTGGCTTGGACAGACATATATGGAACACGTTTGGGTCCAACAACACCAATTCTTCCTTTAATAAGTCCACTGTCAAACTGGGTAGTGATAATGGCACAATCATTTAACAATTCATCCTCATTTTCTTTTCCAATGAGTGTCTGATTCGATTGATCCGTAAAATTTATTTTAAAATGATTATTTAAATATGCTTTGTCCAACGCAGGTAAAATGCGTTGAAAATTAGATATGTCTTGGAATTCAGGCTGATCAAGTAATACATTAGTTGATGAAGTGTATATTGATTTATTATTATCTATATGAAAATATTTATTACTATTATTTATCAAGACTTGTACCAGTTCATGGGAATACATTTCTGTATCATTTAAGCGCCTATTTATGGTGGATTGAATTTCTTTTAAAGAGAACCCCACCAGTCTTTCCTTCAAAATCCGGGTGATCTTATGAATTAATTTTGGCTGAATGGTCAAATTTAGGTTCATCACAATAGATTCTACGGATCCAGTATCCATGGCCAATACAAGCATGACGCGATTCCCTTCAAGCACAACCAATTCAATGTCCGATAGCATGCTCTTTTGATATCCGGAGACCAGTATTATGCCAAACATATGGCTCACCTTTGCGAGCATAAATGCAGTGGCATCTAATAATTCATCCACATTATTAGATATGATTAACAATTCCTGTTCTATTTTTTCCGATATCTGATTATCCAATACTTGGTATTCCTGAATTATATTCACATAAAAGCGATAACCTATATCAGTAGGGATTCTGCCACTGGATGTATGTAAATGAGTTAAGTATCCTTTTTGTTCAAGAGAAAACATGGCGCTTCTTATTGTTGCCGAAGAAATATTCAAACCGCAGTTTTTTGTCAGGAATCCCGAAGAAACCGGGATACCTGACTCAATATAGCACTCAACAACAGCAGAAAGTATGGTCGCTTCCCTATCCGTCAAATCTGGAATATTAAGAGATAACATGGCTGGTAAAATTAGATGGATTAATTTTCATCAGTCAAGAGGTGAATCGTTTTTTATTTTAAAAACCTTGAGATGGCCCGACTACTTCCTAAAAAACTGATAACCACACTCAAAGATGATAATATGCCAACAAGAATAAATGGACTGTATTGAATTTTTAATTTGATGATGGAATCTGTAATACCGGAGCCAATTTCTAAACCGACGATTAATAATGCCGATGCTAAAATCGCTCCTATCAAACCGTGGAAAACTCCCTCAATAACAAAGGGTGCTTTTACAAATGATCGCGTTGCACCAATTAATTGCAATGCTTGAATGAGTTCTTTTTTCGCAATTATTGTTAACCGAACCGTATTTGAAATAATGAATACTGAAATAATCAATATCAAAATAAGTAAAACTGTCATTATTTTAACAAATTTTTGATAGTATGTTTCGATTCGATATATGAGTCTACCTTGATATTGTACTTCATCCACTTCTGGATAGCTTTTTATGCGTTCTACAATGGGCGTGATGTTCATTTTTTCAATTTGATACTGCACCACATTCACAACACAACTGGCGGGTAATGGATTATACCCAACAATATCTAAAATATTTTCGCCAAACTGAGACTTGAATATTTTTCCTGCATCAGTTTTGGATATCAATGTTGTAGATCGAACGCCATTTATTTTATTGAACTCCTCTACAACGGAAGCAATTTGTTTATCGGATACATTTTCATTAAAGAATACTTCAATTTTATATTTACCACGAAGATATTCAATAATTTTATTGGTATTTTGGCCTACAATCATCAATGATCCCGCCACCGATAAAGTGAGGAATATTGAAAAAATTGCTGTGAAAGCAGTGAGTTTATGGCGCCAAAGGTTTTTGACCCCCTCAGATAACAGGAACATCATTTTATCCATTAAGACTGCCTCACACTTCCATCCTGGATTTCGATTATTCTGTGCCCTCGGCCTTTAATCAAATTGTAATCATGAGAGGCCATGATTATGGTAGTCCCTTCCCGATTGACCTCTTCCAATAATTTAATCAACTCAAAAGACGTAACCGGATCCAAATTTCCTGTTGGTTCATCTGCTAATATAATATCCGGGTCTTTTACCAATGCCCGGGCGATACAGGCACGCTGCTGTTCTCCGCCTGATAATTCTTCCGGATAACGATCGTCTTTTCCATCAAGCCCAACTTCCTCAAGGGATTCCGTAACACGATCAACAATTTCATCTTTTGCGCACCCCAAAACATGCAATGATAAGGCGATATTGTCAAATAAATTCCGATCATCTAACAGGTGATAATCCTGGAAAATCATTCCGATTTTTCTACGTAAAAACGGAATTTTTCTCGATTTAATTATTTTAGAATCAAATTCATCTACAACCACCTTTCCCACTTGTGGCAACAAATCCATGTATACCATTCGGAGTAGTGTCGTCTTTCCGGAACCAGTTGGACCAATGATGAATGCAAACTCATCATCACCGATTGTCAGGTTTATATTCGAGATCCCACTGCCATTTGTATAGGAATATGATGCGTTATCTAGTCGAATCATGGGATAAATCTAATCTGTTTTAATCATGGTTAAAACAGGAGATACAGAAAACTAAGGTAACCCACTAAGAGTAAAAATGACGTAAACCTGTTTATAGGTTGGGAAAGTTTTGCAATAAGAATCATGGCAACTCCAAATCCAATCATCATGGGCACTTCCAAATGCATGATTGATTTTGGAGAATCCAATGGCTGAACCATGGATGCTATCCCCAACACAAATAGAATGTTGAATATATTAGAACCAATAATATTACCAATGGATATGGCACTCTCCTTTCGGTACGCTGCCATTGCAGATGTGGCTAATTCTGGTAGGGATGTACCAAAGGCTACCACACTCATTCCAATGGTAATTTCGGAAACACCTAATAATCTTGCCAGAAAAATAGCTCCATCCACAAATAGATTGGCACCAAAAGCCAGTAAAACTATACCTGCGACAATATATGCAGCCAATCGCCCCAATGATCCTGTGGCACCCTCTTCAGAACCAGAATTCTCTCCATTGGGATGCTTAATACTCATCAACACATAAAAAATAAGGCTGATAAAAAATATCATTCCTTCAAAACGGCTTATACGTCCATCAAATGCAAATAGTATAAATAAAGCACATACACCCAAATAGATAAATAAATCACGCCTGAGATGACTGTAGTGAATTGATATGGGGAAAATGATTGCACTTAATCCCAAGACCAAACCAACATTTGCAATATTTGAACCCACCACATTCCCAACGGCAATTTCGGAACTACCTTCTATCGCTGCAATAATGCTCACAATAAGTTCGGGTAAGGACGTACCAAAAGCAACAATGGTTAATCCAATCACTAACGGTGAAATGCCCAAGCGATCTGCAATGCTGACACTACCTTTTACGATCCACTCTGAACCGAAATACAGAATAACTGAACCAACGGCCAAATAAATTAAACTTGTCAACATATTATTAAACCAACGGGGATATAGTACATATTTGTGTTTCCCCTGTCATAGAGGAAAATTCTTGTCCGCCGTAGCGACAGCATAGGAGAAAAAGAGAGGTCAGGCGCATTGAGAAGGTCTGATATGTTATACATTTCCCAAGTAAATCTAATATAAATTATGTTTATTAATAAATGTCCAGACTGGCTGAGTTACCATATAACGGATAGTTTTATCCTCAACCCATCGGGCACGAATTTGCGTTGAAGAAATTTCGATTCGAGGAATATTCGCAAACTGTACTTTTGCCAGAATCCAGTTTGGTATATCACTGGGACGAAATCCCGGACGGATAGCCACAATTAACTGACACTCTTCTAAAATTGCTTTTGGATTTTGCCACGCCTGAAACTGTTTAAGGGAATCACTACCAATCAAATAGTACAAATCCTCCCCGCCCAATCCGGTTTGTTCTTTATACGTCTGAATAGTTTCTAACGAATAGGATATACCACCGCGCTTTAATTCAATATCGGATATTTCAAAATTAGGATTATCCATTGTGGCCATTTTTAACATGTCAAGGCGAAGTGAAACCGAGGAAATTTTTCGTTCCATTTTATGCGGTGGAATATGAGCAGGAACAAATACTATTTTATCAAAATGTTCCGCTTCAAAAATGGTTTGTGCCACAATTAGATGCCCAAAATGGGGCGGATCAAAGGTACCGCCAAATAGACAGGTTTTCACTCGAGTTCAATCCTGTCAATAACTTCACCTCGAATAAACCATTCGTCAACGAGATCGTCCATTTTTATATTCTCAACATTTTTCCTTTTTAAATCGTAATGTGCCCTGGCTACATCTATTTCTCCCTTTTGAAAATGGCATTCGATAATTTTCAAATGGGATAGGTCAATAAAATCCGTATCATAATACAAATCAGTCACTTGCTTAAATGTAATCAAAGCAGATTTGTATTCTTCTAATTTCATATAAAGAATACCTGTTTCATAGGCTTTATGAGACATTTTATTTCTCAATTCCCTAATATCAATTTCTGCTTCCGAAATCCGATTAGATCCTGGATAGTCATCAATAAATTCTTGCAATTTTCCCAATGCTTTATCAGAATAGGTTTGATCACGAAAATATTTAGGAGATAATATGACATACGATTTCGCGATCCGATACCTAGCAAGCTCCACAAATGAACTGAAAGGCATCCTGCGGATTAAGCGGTCATACTCCGCAATGGCTAAAATATATTCTTTGGCGAAATAATGGGACTCTCCAAGATAAAAGAGGGCGTCATCTCCCAATTCCGTATGGGATGCACCAATCACTACCGTATTAAAGAGTAGTTGAGCTTTCACATATTTCTTTTTATTAAAGGCGGCTTTTCCTTTTTCAAACTCTGCCTCATAGTCAATGTCTCGGATTGGTTTATTTCCGGCACACCCGGTAAAGGCTATTGCCATACACAATAAAAAAACTGCTGCAATACGCATTAAATCTTTTCTTTCTTTCAATTTTTGAACGAGGAATTTACCACGTAAAAGTGATTCCCACACCCCCAACTCCCCACTTATTTAGCGGATCATAATTCAGGTGAAATCCCGGGAGATTTTTTTCCTTTTTATTGGCAATCCACGCTGCATCCAATCCACTGACAATATGATTAAACATCACCACCGAAACGGCATAGCGGGAATAATGTTTCAATAAATTACTCTGATGTCGAAGATCGCGATAATAATCTTTTTGTTGAGTGAGTATGATTGACTCTACACTACCTTTTTGCACCGTCCACCAATTACCTTCGGAATCAAATGGATCATCATACGCATCATCCCACCCGCCAACGAATTGATCGTACTTACCAATATTCTCGTAGAAATCTCTATCGCGAATGACCGAAATATCCAACCAGGAATATCGGTTTAATAATTCAGTTAATTGATCAGTATAATAATAATTGCCACCTATTTTTAACCCAAGCTTATGGGTCCCAATAAGAATGCCCTGCCAACGGTCCGGAAAAATAGTTTGAGTTCTGCTATACCATCGTTCTAATTCCCAATGAATGTCGCCAAACGCTTCAAATTCTCTCCGAATATCCTCAGCACGGTTGCCATAACGGCTTGAAGAGAGCCATCCAATTGTCTCCAGCCCTGCGAAAAGAACGGGCTTCCACCATGGCTCTTTATTTTGAATTTGCCCCCATCCTGGGATAAGCAATGATTTAAACATAGCCTTGGCAGGTGCAGGAATACCTACCGAATCCTTTTGAACTGAATAATATGAAACTTCGAATGGATTTATTTGGGAAAATCCAATGGATAAAAAACATATTTTTAATACGATTATTTTCATTTCAAAATCCGAATAAAACCGTGAAGTACATTCGGTTTTCTCCGCCATATTGTATAGAATTTCCATCTCCAATATCCATTTTGAATTTGTTTAAACCTCGGTGATATTCCAAGCCGATAGATGTGGGATAATTATAAAAAGAATAACCGGAGAACCTCAGTTCAATTCCTGCAGAATGCTTCGCGCTAAATGAAGATATAACACGGTTCCAAGCATCTCCTGATTGACCGATAAAACCAATGGTGGCGTGTTGAAGCATGAACCAACCCATTGAAATATGTTTTTCACGAAACAAGGGAATTCTTAATCCAAGTTCTCCAATGGCCATATTGGTGCCTTCAAGACTGTAAAATGGATATCCCTTCAATCCAGGCATACCTCCGGCAAAAAAGTGGAAAAATGAATCAGCAGAAGTATTAGAAATCCAACCAACTTGACCTCCCATGGAAAGCGTCCATCGGTTTGTTTTGGGAATACCCAATAAATATTTACCATTTATTTCTGATCGAACCAGATTATGTTTATTAAACTTTGATATTAAGGTACCTGATTCGGACAAATCCAAACCTTCAATAAATTGATTCCACTCTTGGGCCACATTCATATTCAATTCATAACCCACTGGATTGATATTTTGATCTATGCGCTGTTTATACTGCTTGAGTGACCACTTTACCCCTGCTTTATTGCCCAAGAAATAATCATATCCAAAACCGGATTGGAGTTGAGGTTTTCCGACCACTTCATCTTTAATAGAAGCGCGGTAGCGAGACCAACTTCCAAATAATTCAAAATTTGATCCGTAAAATGGAATGCGTGATCCTCCACGAAATTCGATCAATCTAAATTTTAAATTACTATCCAAATTATACACGGAATAGGCAGTTCGTTCTTCTGTGTTTCGCGTGAGGTAAAACATTTCAAAAAAGTATGTCGGATATAAATGTTTATACTCTAATAAAAAAAACAAATCCAAATCTTTAGATCGATTAACAGAAGCACCTCCAATTAGAGATACTTTTTCTAATATTTCCGATGAATAAAAATAAAACCCCGGTTTAAAAGTTCCATAATCCATGGTGACACGAGGCATGGTAAACATGGGCGGAAAGTGATCTTTATATTTGGATGGACCTATATCAATCTTTTCTTTCATGGGAGACGATAAGTTTTTATTTCGTTGAAAGTAAAGCGGTGTATAGCCCACATTTGAATCACTCATCATTGAAATGGAATCTAATATTGCAATTTTATATGCGCCATTTTCAAATAACGAATAGGCGATTTTACCGCTTTTATGGACATCAGCCATAAAAGCACCGCCGGGGACATTTGTTAAATAACCTTGGCTATCCTTCCCAATAATGTACAGATTAAAAATCCCGGACCGGTCATCACTGTAAACCATTCCTTTTGATATGAAATCTGCCTGGCGCTCATCCCATAACGCATTTTCCATCATACCACCTGATGTACTATCTGCTAAAGATAAGTAATGAATATCCTTAAAATGATGAGTGGTTATATCATAAATTAATCGATTATTTTTCAAATCATAGTTTAATCCACCCAATATTTCTCTATTATTTAAACGGGTCATTTGTTCTGTGGATTTTGAATTGAGATCTATTTTAAAAATATTTTGGGTGCCATCTTTCGTGGATAAATAAAATAATGCACTATCATTGGCACTAAACACTGGAGAAAATGCTCTTCCATCCCGGGTGATTTGAAATTCTTTTTTTGTCCTAAAATTATATTCAAAAAGATCATAGTACTTCGATCCTACTTTATTGGGTTTCATCGCCTTTTTTGAGTAATAAATGACATTTCCATTCCATGCAGGTTTCGAATAAATACCCTTGGCGATTTTTTTCAAATCCTTCGTTTTCATATCGTAAATAAACAAATCTGTACTACCAAAATAATCGTGATCTTTATTCGACAAAAAAGCTATTTTTGAACCGTCTTCATTCCATGTTGGAAATAAATTTGCTGAGCCGTTATCTTGAATGATTCGCCCTTTCACTTCATTCTCCAAGACAGATTGTGTTAACGTTTCATATCGCGTTTCTAATACAGTTACAAATTCATCATACACTTTTTTTCCATCTTTTCCCGTCCCGTCTTTCATGCCTTTATTAATTGAATAATTCATGGGTTTGCTCAAAGAAGCCATAATCTTTTTTAATGATTCAGAACCATACTTCACAGACAAATATCTGGACAATGCAAATCCGGCATTATAAACTGATTCATTCCCAATTCCACTTTTGCCGAATGTATTCATCTCTCGCCACGAGAGCATTTTATTATTCAAAATTCTATCTCGTAATATCATATCCCGAACAGAGTCCCAGTTATCCCAATCTGCACCGGGATACATATATTGAGCTATCCCTTCTGCCAACCACGGCGGTATGGCCGTCCCTGGGAGTGGATAACTCACCAGCGTGTTGGGGTATCCATAAAGCACATCCGGTCGTTTTTCTTTTTCGTAGCCGATATACTGAACATATCCGCCGGGGATATATTTTCCAAACTTTTGCGCTCGCTGAATGGATACAATATGAGTGAATTCGTGGGTAATTACATTTTGTAGCCAACGGTGGGAACCGCGAAGTTCAAAATCAAGCGGGCTGGTCCAGATGACAATTTTATTGTCGTAGAAATAAGCGGCACCATTTGATATATCATCCACATCGGTGAATACAATGTCCGTCTTATCGAATGGTTCATATTGGTATAGATTTGTGACAAATGGGTAAATCCGCTCTGCCACATTTGCCCCTTCTCTTGCGGACTGCTCTGTCTCAGAATAATAATGAATCCGAAAATGGTCTGTTTCAATGGTTTGCCAGTCCAGTTCGGGATGGTTGTAACTCACTTGCCCGAAAGCAAAAGAAATGAATAATAAGAAACGAAGTTTCATTATTTAATCACGCCCACTTTAATAATCTTTTCTTCCGATTTACCATCTCCATTCACGATGACTCTGGCTAAATAAACGCCAGATTGAATGTTGGATACGTCCCAAGGGATTTCAACGACGCCATTTAATGTGTATTTTGTAAGGGAAATATTATGAAGTTGGAAATCCTTCTTGAGTTCTTCAACGGGAAAGCCAGCTATATCAAATATATTAATTTCAATATTTTCTGCTTGTCCAACTTGAATACGAAAAATAACATTTTCACCATAAGTGGGGTTAGGATAACCATACGTTAAATTTGCATCCAATAAATAAGTATTATGCGTTACGATTTTTTCCATCATTAGAATTCGTGAAAAATCTGGCGTTCCAAAAGTGTAATTCCATTCGTTCCCATTGGTACTATAACTTTTTTTGTATTTAATAATATTTTTTTCAGTAAGAATCGCGTGGTTTCCATCATATGTTCCCAATCCTTTTAGTTTATCTCCAGTTGAAATACGGTCCATTTCAACCCCTTCATTGTTTAGGATCCGAATACTTCCATCACCACCTTGGTAAACCAATTCGGGATTCTCATTTTCCATTACATCTAATCCTAAAATAGAACCAACAGCATTTGCTTCAATAGGAAAACCATTTTTATAAATAAGTTTTGAATCCAATGCATGGATATTCCCTTTTCGATCAATAATAATTATTTCAGCATGCCCATCATTTTCAAGATCGACTAATGTCAAATAATTGAAATCTCCTTTAAATATGACGTTTCCTATTGAAGGTGAAGAGGAAAAGCTTAATCCTTCAGGATTCAAATAATAACGACTTCCACGATTATTATCTATGTAAGGAAAATCATCTTGGAGTTGATGCATATTTCTAAATTCACCCTCAGAAACGATAAATTGTGAATCATTATCTAAAATCCATATCTTTTTATCTGGAGCATGTGCTTTAAGTAACCGGGTTGATCCAGCATCTGATTTCCAATTCTTCCAAATAAGTATAAAGTTTTTTGTATCAAAGTCAAACTCAAACCATTTTAATTGTATTTTATTATCTTTTTTACCTATAACGGCCAAATTTGTAATAATAGAGCTTTGCGCCACACATATTTGTAGATCCTCATTTTCATTTTTATAGAATGCATTCACATCATTAAGATCATCTCCCCACCAGAGAGAATCGCCCTCGCCTACAAAATCCAGATCACCGTCTCCATCCACATCCCATTGAAAGAGAATGGATTTATTCTCATCCTTGAGGAATTCCATATCATAACTGGAAGAAAGGATAAACGACATGGTCTTCCCCGCTTTGGAGATATTGCTGATATTTATTCCCGAATTGGCGCCGGAATTGGATTTTGTATTGGGATAAGTAAATGAAGAGAAATCCAGACTTCCTTCTGCGTTGGCGCGGAAATATTCTTGGTTTTCTGCAAACCACATATCACCCCAATATCCGGAAGATGGGTCCGTAAATAAATTGGATACATAACCCATATCCTGGGCTCCGTCTGCTTCTTCAAGGTCAATGCCTCTGTGTTTTCTATCGGAATTAATAGAAAATAAATCTAGTCCCTCACGTATCTTTTTTTCATCAACATGCCAGATTAATAACCCAGATGCAGGTAAACCCAAATTATAATTGGAAATTTCCGTTATGACCCCATAATCATTCTTTTTTGCACCCACAGAATCCATCAGCACATGAATAAAAGGAGGATAGGATTCCGTTTTTTCCCAGACTCCATATCGGGCCGAATCAATGCTCACACCATCTCGATACCAATTATTCCGATTTTCTATTAAAAAATATTCATCAGTGCTCATTGGAATTTTGGCAACACTATTAATCGCTCCACTTTGTATGGATAATTCTCCAGGATATTTGAATGTCGTTGATTCCTCCCAACCAGCATAAATTCGCGTCCATGCGTCAGGTGGTGCAGGGATAATTCCTCTTCCATTATTAGAACCCTGATCCATAAGACTAAAAACGCCCACACCAGATAGGCCAGATTTCAAATCCCATAATGGGGGTAACCCCACCGCAAATCCAACCATCATGGCCAAAGTGCCCGTAATGCTGTATTGGATATCACAGGGGCTATTCAGTTGGTTAAATAATGTTTCGTCATAAAAAAGGTGGTTTTGTGTTTCAGGAATTATAATCCCATGAGGAATGCTCCCACTACCCACTTGAATCGGTCCGCCCAAATGGGTATTCACCATATTTTTATCCACATAGGTGGAAGGTATATCTTCGGGCGTGGGATCGAGAAAAGGTAATTGGAAATCCTGCCCCACTCCGGGGTGAACAACCGTAATCAAATCAAATTGGCTAAAGTCAATATTATCTGCTTCATACGCTTGAGTAACAGCATCCCTTAATAATTCAGTGATCCGTTTTTCATGGGCATCATCCTGGCTAATCTCATTGTAATAGTTCATGGATGTGTTGAGTAAATAGCTGGATTCATTCTCTGAGGGGAATACGGTAGAATTCTGCAAATCGATCCCAAATTTTCCATAAGAGACTGATCGGTAATAACTATCAACCGCTATGAGATGAGATTGAAAAAATTGGCGATCATGAGGTGGCGGGTCGATGGTGTAATCGCCACATTCGATTGGTTTCGCCGCATATAGAAAATCTCCATTTCCAGAAACGCCGGGGTAATCCTGGAGAGGAAATGATATCCGAATAACGGCAATTTTAAGATCTCCCAATACTTGGCTATTTATGGAGAATAATGCATAAAGCAGCAGGACGATTGTCCACCTGCTCAATGAGGAGAGGTTCATTCGAAATTCGGGTTAAAACTGAATATTCATGGAGAACCGCATGGTATTGGTCAGAGGGTGACCTGGTTCTCCAGATGTATATCCAAAATCGAAACCATAATTAGAGAAGCGCAATCCGACACCAAAAGTTGGGTTTTGAATTTTCCCTGTTTTATCGAAATAATATCCGGTTCTCAATGCAAAGTAGGAAGAATACCAATATTCTAATCCAAAGTTGTGAACAAGCTTATCTAACTCATCTGAAATAGAGCGGTCTTTTGCTGAACCAACTTCTTTTTGACCCCACTCATTATAAACACCCCAATTATCATCACCAAAACCGGCACCATATTCACTGGCCGTATTAATCATTTCTTCAGGATCACGATCACCGTTTCCATTTGCATCGCCGGCCCATTCCCAGCCACCAATTTTTTTATCTGATTCTTCGCCTGCCGGAGAACGGTCAATATCTCCCCCCAAAAGCCAGTCATCTACCCAGGAAGTAAAAATGGCTTTAAACAGCCTATCCTTATGGGCAGATTCTAAAAGACCATTCTGATTGTAATATGCATTTTTTACAGCCTCTTTCCCATCTTTGTCAAAACCGCCAACAATACCATCCCCATCCCAATCCATGTCTGGATAGGACGCCACTAAGAGTTTATCAACATCATACACCATTTTAAGGCTGTTATAGTCATTTTTAAATATTTCGTATGCCAACCCAAGAGTGAGGTTGGTAGGCTGTGGATCTGCCTGATCCGGATCAATAAATGAAACTTTTGGACCGATGTTTGTCATGGTCACACCTAAATCCAATTTGGGTGTTAAAAATTGTTTATGCATATACCCTAAATCAAAACCAAAATCAGTGGAGGTTCCTTTACCCTTTTCTGAACCGGTGCCCAGTTCGACTAAATGCTGGTAAGAGATTTTGGCATTCATCCCAAAGGAGGATTTGGGCGAAAGCTTGGTACTGTAAGACAGAGCTACCGCCGTCATATATGAAGTGAATTTTCCCTGATATTGGGCATATTCATCCATCCGGACTTGTTCACCCAGATTTAAATAAATTAAATGACCACCCAGAGTCCCCAAAGTTGGGAATGTTTTTCGAAAGCCTAAAAATTCGTAATACAAGTCATCGGCTAAGTTCGGGAGCCAATTAACATGCATAAATGCAATTTCGGATCCAGTCTGGAATGCAAGCCCGGCCGGATTCCAATAGCTTGCGTAAGCATCGTTGGCAATAGCCACTTGTGCTTCTCCCATGCCGCCGGCACGAGCACCGGGAGATATAAGGAGAAATATGGCACCTGCTTCACTTTGAGCATTGAGGGACGGACTGCAAAAAAGCAGAAGCGCCGCCACAATTGAATATATTCGTTTCATAGTAATAGTCCTTTCCCCGATTCGGGGTATAATGTTTGGAAGGTTTTTAATCCTTCGATAATGTTTGAAACGTATCAACCGTTAGCGATGTTTTATTGGCACTCCTGTTATTTGGATGAAATTACTCTATTCTTCTCTATCGACGCAAGGGATTGTATATATTAATTTACGGCCCAGGTTGATAAAATTGGAATATATGTAATAGCTAAAACACTCAATAGCATGACCATAAAAAATGGCAACGTGGATTTATAAATAGTAGGCATATTTTCATCAAATCGATATGCAGATAAAAATAAATTCATTCCGACGGGTGGGGTTAAAAAACCAAGTTCCAGGTTGGCAATAAAAATAATGGCTAAGTGAACTGGATCAATCCCAAAATACGCTCCCAATGGTGTGATGAGTGGCACCACAATGATAATGGCAGAAAAAATATCCATCATGCACCCAACGGCTAATAGAAAAATATTTAACATCAATAAAAAGACAAGTTTCGAACTAATAAACGTTTTAACCCACGCCAGAAGTTTAAAGGGAATTTGTGCATCCACTAAATAACTCGTCAACCCCATGGCTACACCTAAAATAATCAGAACACCGCCGATTAAAGTGGAGCAATCCAGTATAATCTTTCTCAAATCTTTGCTCTTTAAATCTTTATATACGAATACCTCTATAATAAACACATATACCACCGTCAATGCAGCAGTTTCCACTAAGGTTGTAAAACCACCAAAAATTCCGAATAAAATGAAAAAGGGAATCATGGCTTCCCATTTCGTTTCTATTATGGAATTTTTGACCTCCGTTAAATTAAATTTATGTCGCTTAATATGTTGCGCCTCACCTTGCCAAACGGCCCATCCACCGATCATAGCCACTCTCAAAAATCCAGGAACAATTCCAGCGAGAAATATTGTTTTAACAGATACCGCTGCCGTTACACCATAAATAATCAATGGTAAACTGGGTGGAAATAACAACCCTAAAGATCCTGCAACAGTTATAAGGCCCAAAGAAAATTCTTTTGAATAACCCTCCTTTATGAGCAGAGGGTACAGCAATCCGCCCAAGGCCAATATGGTGACACCTGAACCTCCTGTTAAAGCAGTGAAAAAACCACATAGCAATACAAGAACAATCGGCGTTCCGCCGGGAATCCAGCCAAACGATGCGCGAAATAACCGGACGAGGCGTTCGGAAGCGCGACTTTCTGCCAGAATATACCCGGCCAACGTAAAAAGGGGTATGGTGGACAATGTAGGTGAAACAACGATGCGATATGCTTCAGCCGGGATTGCTGCCAATGGTGTGTAATCTTGCCAAAATAAGAGAATAGCTAACCCGCCCAATCCAATGAAAATAGGTGCACCTTTATAAATGGCAAATAGAATCAACAAGATACTCACCCACATAAAAATGGACGATTCCCGCAAACTATCAAAACGACTAACCTGAGATAAGAAGATTACGCCGGCCAGAAGGATTCCTCGATTCCGCCATTTGTTATACCCATTCATAATTAAATGAACTGCAATAAGGAACAATCCAATTGGCATAACAAGTTGTGCCACCCATCGGGGTAAAAATGGTGCAATATTCACCGGATAGGCCATTTCAATTTTTACTAATTCCCAACTACCGTATGCCAAGGCCAAGACAAGAAATGCGGTAATAATCTTGGCAAGAAACTTAGACCAGTTGATGGTGGAGTTCACTGCAAACAAGGGTTCCCGTGTTAACGCCAAAAGTTTATTCCGCCGTGCTGCAATTACGGCGCCAGAAAAACCAATCCATAATGTTAAATGTTGGACAAGGACGGGAGATGCAACCACGCCCGTTGTTCCAAATAGTCGTGTAATTACTTCAAAAGCCGGGAGTAAAACCAGCGCAATAAATACAAATAAGGTAAAATACTTTTCGATCGATTTTATATTAAAATATGACAAGAGAATGACTTTTAATTGGAAAGAGAATCCATTTCTTTTTTAATCTCCATCAATCGATCAAATGTAACTTCATCAATAAGAGAACCTCTTAAATCTGGGTACATCCTTTCGATAAGATCTTCCCACTTTTTCACTTGATCGGGCGTGGGTGTATTCACTGTCAATCCATATTCCTTCATAACATCAATGGCTTTGTTGGTCTCATGCCTGTTTTTCTTCTGAAAACCATTCCCTATGTTTTGCGCAATGTCGAGCATCATAGATTGGTATTCCGGCTTAATGCGATTCCAGGTTCGATTATCAATCACGATGGCAGCTGTCATATTCCCCCATTTCATATCCAGCATGTTATCAGCAATTCCAAATAATTGCTGAGACAAGGCATACATCGGATTAAATCCCAAGGTATTTATCAATCCCGTCTGCAGGCCAGATAGCACATCCGTAATGGCCAAAGGCACGGGTTGATATCCATGTTTTTCATAAAGCTGACCCGATTTATAATCTCCCGCCCATGTGAATATTTTTGATTTTTTAAGATCTTCCGGTGTATATACAGGCTCGCTAGAAAACCAATAAACCCATCCCACATCCACCATAGTGAGTACTTTAAATCCATTCTTCTCTGTCACATCATATAATTCATCATTTAGCCGCTCTCTTACGAAATCCACCTCTTCATAAGATTGATACATCATGGGCATATAAAATGCAGTGAAATATGGATTAATTTCAGTCATTCCCTCATTGGTAATTGCCGCACCATGGATTTGACCAATACGCATTTTACGTATCATGTCTCGTTCATCTCCCACAACACCACCTGGGTAGATTCTTAAACGCACTTCACCATCAGTAGCTTCTATCCACTGCTGACCTAAATCAACAAGTAAACCATGCCAATCCGTACCTTCCGGCGCTAAAGTGGCCATTTTTACAATAATCTTTTTTGCCCACAATAACTGAACAGACAAGCAAAGGACGATGATAAGTATGTTACGTTTCATAAAGTTTTTCGTTTAAAAAAAGAATTCATCGATATTATCCATGAGCCATTGGGCACGATTCCGGTTAATTTGATTGGTTAAAGCTAAATCTGGGTCTGCCTTCATATCAATATTTAATGCTTTATATAATAAATTTGTGAATTCGTTGCGATTTTGGGTTGGAATAGCTACACTTTCTGCCAATGTCACATAGGGCCCCAAGTCTAAATCATGGGAAGCATCTATCGCCATTTTAAAATATTTTCTGGCAACTTCCTCTCTATTTAAAGGTGCGTCATGGCGAATCATAGTATAAGAAATCATGGCACTATTAATTGAGCCTTTATTCCAGGTGGGTTCAATTTGTAGTGCCGCTTCTAATAACAACCCAATTCGAGGCAACTTTATTATCCATTCAGGATTTCCTTTACTCGATTTAATCGCACCCCCATAGGCACCAGCTGTCCAAAATAAATAGGGGACATCAGCTTTATTAAATGGTGGAGTCTTCCCATCTTTATCGATCAACCATTTTGCATAAGTTGGATATTTTATCGTCATAGCCCTGTCGCCATAAATCACAGCTTTAGAAAAAGTGCTATGGGCATTTTGGTATAGAACTTTTCCGGCACTATAGTCCACCATGGCCATCCGATCGGCATCCTCCATAATAAAACCAAAGGCAAATTTTGTTAGTGTTTCGCATCCCGCTAATAATCGTGTGGGATCATTGGGGGATTTGGCAATTTTCTCTTCGGATTTCATTGCAAAATACTGAAATGAAGTTTTGGCCAATTCAGGCTTGTGTTTAAGCAGGTAGGATCCTGGGCTACATGCTAGTCCAGCAAACATCATAAAAATAAAGGGTGATCTGTGAAATGATCGAGAAGTTTTGATGTAAAGCTTAATCGTGTAATTCACGATATAATGGAAATGATTCGCATACGGAGTTGACTTCCCCCCCCACGCGGTTGATGGTTGCATCATTATCTATATCGCAAATAACTTGGTCAATAAGATCAACAATGTGATTCATTTCATTTCTACCCATTCCACGTGTCGTAATAGCAGGTGTTCCCACACGTATCCCACTAGTGATAAATGGACTTCGTTCATCAAATGGAACCATATTCTTGTTTACGGTAATGCTCGCTCTTTCTAATGCTTTTTCTGCTGCTTTTCCCGTTACACCTTTTTGAGTGAGATCAATGAGAATCACATGGGTATCTGTCCCACCAGAAACCAATTGGTAGTCTTTTTTCAACAATGCTTCCGCCATTGTTTGGGCATTATCCACAATTTGTTGTGAATATGATTTAAACTCTGGTTTCAATGCTTCACCAAATGCAACTGCCTTTGCAGCTATAATATGCATGAGAGGGCCACCTTGAATTCCGGGCATAACCGTGGAATTTAAAAGTTCTGATATCATTTTTGTCCGACCCGATTTGGGTGCAACAGCACCCCATGAATTTTCTATATCTTTACCCATTAAAATCATACCGCCCCGGGGACCTCGAAGTGTTTTATGGGTGGTGGTTGTTACTACATCACAATAAGGCATTGGAGATGGATGAATTCCTGAGGCAACCAGACCAGAGGGATGGGCGATATCTGCCATCAAAAATGCACCGACCTCATTCGCTATTTCACGAAATTTCTCAAATTCAATGAATCTGGGATAAGCACTTCCACCACATATAATTAATTTAGGTTTATGTTCTTTCGCTAACTTACGGCATGCATCAAAATCGACACGCCCAGTTTCGCGACTAACCTGATATGAAATCACATTATACAATTTGCCGGAAAAATTAACGGGACTGCCATGGGTTAGGTGCCCACCATGGGCTAAATCCAATCCCATTATAGTATCACCCACATTCAGAAATGTCATGAGGGCTGCCATATTCGCCTGAGAACCGGAATGTGGCTGAACATTAGCATATTCACAATTGAATAATTTCTGAGCCCGGTCCCTTGCCAAATTCTCAGCTTCATCCACGTGCTCACACCCGCCATAATACCGCGCACCGGGGTATCCTTCGGCATATTTATTAGTCATCACCCCACCCGCCATTTCCAGAACGGGATAACTGACAAAATTCTCAGACGCAATTAACTCCAAGGTATTATCTTCCCTGGAGACTTCACGCATTAATACTTTATATAGTTCAGAATCGGTATTGTGTAAAAAAGTATAAGCCTGTTTGGTGGATGCCACTTTTTACCATCCTTTTCCTTTATTCAACCTTTCAGATACCCAGGTATAACAACTGCTTTCCGCCTTGATATATCCACGGTTTTTTACAGTTGCATCCATCATAAACCATTGGGCCTTTCCAAATAAAACTTCATTTTCTTTTAACCAATCTTTGGACCGATTATAACGAGAAAATCCTTTATCTTCCGCATCCACAAATGACTGATAAGCTAATGTTGCTACAACCCGGTCATCGGTAGAGATTTCGCCAGAACGACATGACTGGAATGCTTTATAATATACATTGCCTTTGGCGCCAAAAGCTTCGCCCTCTCCCGAAATGGTTACTGCTTTATCTGCCCAATCAAAGGCCGCCTTATAATCTTGCTCTTCTAGATATGCGTCAGTGATTTTAATAGCCACACGAAAATCCCGAGGATCTAATCTAAAGAGACGTTCATATGTTTTTGCTGCATCAGTGAGCCTATCTCCTTTATCATATGCTTCAGCCAATTTTCTATAAGCAACTTTACTGGTAGGATCTGCAGCAACTACTTGCTTTAATATCTTTGCTGCATCATCGGGGCGATCCGCAATCGACAGTTTATCCGCATAATCCAACCCGTAAGAAATATTATCCGGATTATTATTAAATCGTTTTTTATATACATCTAAAGGATCCCGTCCGCTTAATTCATAAGCCTGCGCTAAATCACTTTGGGCACCCTCATTGGTAGGTTGCAATTTTAGAATAGTGTTTAAAACAGCAATTTGGTCGTCATATCGCTCTTCATCAGCATAGAGTTTAGCTAATTTAATTTTTATTTCTATATTTTCTGGCGCCAAAAAAGTCAATCGATCCAATTCGTCCATTCTAAGTTCAGCTTTTCCCTGTTTATCATAAGCATAAGCAAGACGTTTTCTCAAATCTACATTATCCGGAAGAAATGTAAGTCCTTTTAACAAGACAATTTCAGAACTGTCGTATTTCCCCATATATTCATAGGCAATCGCATAATAGAGGTACACTTCCTTGGGGTCATCCTGATCACACCCTAAGTCTGTCAATTCATCGTAAGCACGAACAGTGGATTCCCAATCACGATTTTTATAAAATTCTGCTGCGCTACTGAAAACCCGGGGGCATCGTACTTTTCGAATAGAATCCAACCGTGCTTGTTCCGTTGCATCCGCATCCGCATCAGACTGTTCGGGTGGCGCACACATGGTCATAAAAACTGATACAACACCCAATATTAATAACTTTTGAATAAATTTTAGATTTTTTATTGCTTTGCTCTCCTTCTTAGAAACCATATATCGCCCAAACTAAGTCCTATGGTAATTTCTTGAATTGATTCTATATAATCGTTCGTCATAAATCTGGCACCGGTGCGATAAGCTATATCTAACTGGTTCCCAGTGGCGGCGAATTTATATCCAAACCCTACCGTTATTCCATCCTCATTTATCTTTCTTCCACTATTTTTTAATAGGTAAGATTCCTTAAATATACCAAATCGCATTGTTATTCTATCCTGCCAGGATCGTGCTCCCATTTTTCCGAATTTAACGAGCCCACCACCCACATGTGATTTGGATCCAATTTGATCCTTATATATACTGGTATATTTTCCATTGATCGCCTGATCAGTCCATAATTGAAATTCTCCAAAAACATTTAAATCATTATTGAATCCAGCATTCAGGCCAAGACTGAAACTGCTGGGAGCATAAATATTTGAAACCTTAACTGTATCTACGTCAATCGTAGCTGGATAATCATCCGTATCAAAAGAATAATTATCATTTATATCTTCAAATAAATCAAATTGGTATTGTGTACCGGAAACCGGTTCCCTAGTCATGCTAATGCGTGCATATCCCGTTACTATTACATTTTTTGCATCATAAAATTTTCCGGCAAAATTAATATTAAATACGGAACCACTATACGTTTTGATATTGAATAATCGATAATGAACTGAGTTCAATATTAACGATTCTTCATCCCTTGACGAACCAAATAACTTATCAAACGACAAACCCAACCCCATTCTATCATTCATAGGAATGGCGAATCCAAATGACCCGGCTAATATGCCGCCACCTGAACGAAATTCTTTATTGAATATGAGATCACGACCCTGAAAATTTATACGGGTAGAATCTGTTTTGAAATATGCATTATGATCATTGACTGGTTTAAGAGAAAGACCAATGGCAAAGCGGTTTTGGATAGGAATCACAAATTGGATTTTGTCAAAACCGTTGCCGTAATTGCTACTGACTTGACTTCCAATCTCAATACTTCGATTCGAATAAGATCCACTTACATAAGTAAATTGCAATCCCGGCCAAGTGGCAGGGTTATCAAATGAAACACCAGGATGAAATGTTGGAACAAGTCCAATACTTCCTGCACCGGCGGAAGCGGTATGATGAGTGCTTTTCGATAAACCTAAACCATATGCATTAAAAACAGATTGTGCATTTAAGACGCCTAAGAGTAACAAGAAAATAATCGTTCTGTTACTGGAGAACATAAATTACTCTCATTACTGGATAAGAATCTGTATTATTTATACCATAAAATTTAACGGTAGTAAAAGGATCATTACTAAAACTCGACTGAAGTTTAAATCCTAAATTTGTGAAATTCTTATGTCCTATTTCAGTGGCAACCTTGCGATGATTTATTTTTAGCACATTATCTATGAGGATAGTAGAAGTAAAATAGTTCAAATCTTCATCATAAGGATCATCCGTATATGAAGCAAACCTTTCATAATCCCCGTCACTGGTCATCGGATGGGAAATCACTTTGAATTGCGCGATTGAGTCCGATTCAACCCTGTTAAATATAATTTGAGCGGAAGATACGATTGACTTGGACGGCAAGGTCCAATCTCCCATATCTACAAACACTATTGATTTGAGTCCTTTCGCTATACTCACCGATAATGTAGTTGAGTCTTCATATGAAATTGGAGGTGGGGTAATAATACTGATATCCGCCACCGCAAGGTAAGAACGAGATGTGGTATCCAACACAACGGTATCGGATAAAAATTGTCGATAGAATACAGTCAACTCAGGTTGTTTACCTGCTTGAATATCAGTACTATGAAAATAAAATGATTCCGATGATTCGTTTGCTAATTCCACAAGAAAGGATCGGTTATATTCAAGTACGCTCGTATCCCTGAATGCATTCACTATTGAGGAATCCAGCGTGAAATTCAAATATACTTCAGTCTTATTCGTATCAATAGAATCTGCTTCCATTTGCGCAGTACTGATTATTTCAGATGCAATGGCTTGATTAAAGTTTAAGTAATTTGATTCCAATTCATTAAAAACCGAATCCCCGCCACTCGGGAAATACCGAAGCTGGAATTTTGCATCACTGGCGATCGAATCTTTATCAAACCGTAAAGACAATCTCAAACTATCCACTACGACCAAGGAATCATTGAAATATGAAAATGGAGTATTCGCTGTAACGCTTGTACTATCGAATTTGATCAAATTATATTGAAAATCAAAACCATCCTGTTTCCCAAAATATAAGTATTCCGTCTTACCCATCTCTGGTGGTGACTGGTAAGCGATCGCCTTAACGACAGGAAATGAAATGGTATCCAGTGTTATAGGCGTATTATCTACCCCAACAGGGATGGCTGCTTCCTCACAGGCGGACAAAGCCAACAGACCCACAAGACACACACCCAGGGTTGTGTTCAAAATATTAATATTCATGAATGGTTATTTAGGAAGTATTGCTACGATAAATCAGGCGAAATGTTTCATCAATTCTTCATTCAGTGCATCGGCAGTGGCTTTGAAATTTGGCGATTCATCATCATCAATTGATATGGAGACTATTTTCTTCTTGTGTTTTTGAATGCCAGGAAGCTCCAAAAGTTTGGATGTCACATCATTAGACGGAGAATCCACAGCCACAATCAAGTCTGCAAAAGGAGCCGCAGCTTCATAGCAGTTCACCGTATCCCCTTTAATTGTTTTTGGCAGAGTTACACCCACTTTATCATATGCACTTCTTGAAAAATTGCAAAATTCATCTACTGAATGAACAGTTAAAACCGTTTTAATTTTTCCGTAAAAATCTTTAGAATCATAAATTTGCTGATAAATGAGAGGCACAAAGGAACTTTGCCAACCATTACAGATTAAAACGTCCGGCTTCCAAAACAAATGAGGTAACGTTGCTATAGCTGCCTTTGAGAAATAGGCATATCGCGCATCATTGTCGGTAAGAATACGTCCGTTTTTTGCTTTATACAGCAAATTTGTTAATGATTTATACCAATCAGTATTTTCTAAAAAATAAACTTGTACTCTTGTCTTCGGAATAAATGCACTTTTTGCTGACGTAATCACTTCCTGACCATCAAAGTCAAATGGAATTTCTCGAAGACGAATCACTTCTCGCAAAATATATTTTCTTTCACTAACGAACCCATATTTGGGTATCATTGTTCTAACATCATGTCCCTTTGTTTGCAGGGATAACGGAATAAAAACTGAATAATCTCCCAAATGGGATGTACTTGCAAATGGAGATATTTCAGTAGTGAGATAAAAAAGTTTTAACGACATATTTGCTCTATTTTTATTTTATTTGAAGTTGTTTTAGAGATTCCCGGCCTTTATCGTAAAATTCTGAACCAGGGAAATAATCAATTAATCTTTGGTACTCTTCTCGTGCTTTTTCAATATTTCCCATACTGCGGTGACAGTGACCAAGTTTTAACTGGGCATCATCATCTTTATCCGTTCCCGGGAACATAAATACTTTTTCAAATTCAATAATCGCACGTTTATAATTCTTCATTGTATAATAGCATTCTCCAAGCCAGTATTGACTGTTATCTGCCAATACGTTAGATGGATCGCTCATCACTAAACCGGCAAAACCGGTTACAGCTTTTTCTAAATTTCCATTTTGATAGGATGAAAGTGCGGCTATATAAGTTTTCTTATATTCAGCAGGACTAATTTTTGAACTCACCCTGTCACCAACCTTATTATTCCTCAAATTATACATTTCAGTAAAACTATTAGTCAAGGTTACAATTTTATTTTCAACCATAACGAGTTGTGCCAAAATTTCAAAATTGACACTATCGATATACGCTGCTTTATCTTCCATCAACCGCATTTTATTTTGAATCGTATTAATTCGGTTAATTAATAAAATAGCAACGGAATCCGTTTGTTCTTTTGCTCTCAAATTTGCTTTGAGTGCATTTTGTAACTCGGGTAGCAGGAGCCGAATTTGCGTATCTAAAGAATCTACCCGTACATTTTCGCGGTCAATTTTTGCATTCAGCCGTTTCAATTCCCTCTTGGTAGCGGTATCCTGCCCATAACCAATGGTAAAGGAAAAAAGGACCATAAGAGTAAGGATATCTTTGAGTAAACGATTCATCATGAATATTAGCCTCGGATTAAACATTCAAATTTTAGTATAGAATTTACCGCTGATCATCCCAACACGTCATTATCTTTTTCAGGAAGTATCAGTCTAATTTTTCCCGACCGAAATTCAATACGAAACCTACCATCATAAAACATGACAAGAGAAAAGAGCCACCATAAGATATAAATGGTAGCGGCAAGCCTTTTACTGGAATCATACCGACGGTCATGGCACAATTCACAAATACATGGGTCAAAAATATGGTTGATATTCCTACCAACACCAGAGAAGAGAACCTATCTGTGGTATCCAAGGCTAATCGGATAATTTTAATAATGAGCCAGGAAAACAACACAAGCATAATGAGTAAAGTTAAAAACCCAAGTTCCTCTCCAATCACACTTACGATAAAATCTGATTCCTGCACCGGAAGAAATTTTAAATGGGTCTGAGTACCTTGTCCCCAGCCTTTACCCATAAATCCACCAGATCCCAAAGCTATTTTACTTTGAATGATTTGATAACCGGCACCCAATGGATCCAATTCTGGGTTAAAAAGAGATAATAGTCGATTCTGCTGATAAGACCGAAGTGAGCCCCACATCAGAGGGAAAATTAATCCTAAAAATATGTTGCTGAAATATAAACCCAAAGCATGCCACAATTTTAATCGCGCTAAAAATATAACCACAGCCATGATGACAGCCCAGATGGAAAAGACTAAAATATCAAATGCCGTAAAGACACTGAGAAATGGTGCAATGATTAAAAACAGATGAATCGGTCGAGAGCCAACCCAAAATAACATGGTGAAAACAGGTATGATCATGACAAATGCTGTTCCTAAGTCAGGCTGTCTTAACACAATCATCGTTGGGAATAAGACAATAAGAAATGGTACAACAATAGCGTCAATATTTTTTATTTTAAGATTATGGTCCGATAAATATCGAGCAAGTGCAATCACAATAACCCATTTGGCAATTTCTGAAGGCTGTAATCCAAAAGGGAGTCCAAAATTTATCCATCGATATGTACCAGCTATTTTTTCTCCGAAAAACGGAAGAGTTACCGCAATGATAATACACCCATATATTAAATAAATATATTTATGGATGATCCGCCTGGGAGTAAGCAGTATTATGGACATTAATATTAAAGCAGGTATCATAAAAATAATCTGTTTTGATAATGCATTTGGTGGCGTTTGCCCTTGGGTAGTAGTAATACTAAATAATGTGGATAATCCAAGAATTATCAACCCAGAAACGGGGAGAAGTACACTTATTGGAGATTTTAATATTTTTTTTCTAAAATCGCGTAACATTAATTTTTTGCAAGTTTTGTTCTATTCGAATTAAAATAATGTTTAAAAACGTTTCGGGCCAGTGGGGTTGCCATTTCCCCACCGTGTCCGCCATTTTCCAACAAAATAACAACAGAAATCATTTCTCCATCTTTTTCTCCGTATGCGAT